>Ga0075471_10000082_pt1 | contig 41671 bp, 32 predicted proteins | sample DEB19_08_DNA_2_FD_74787 | JGI IMG/M metagenome (GOLD analysis project Ga0075471, IMG submission 74787) | Aqueous microbial communities from the Delaware River and Bay under freshwater to marine salinity gradient to study organic matter... | ecosystem: Environmental > Aquatic > Marine > Coastal ...
AGCCGACTCTCCCGAACCCGCAGGATTCCCTTGGCCCGGTGCACTCCCGGTGGAAGCGCGTCGAGCACCGCGCGAAACCGCTCGGGGTCGACCGGACGCACGGTCCGGTGGACGCGCGCCTCGACGTCGTGTTCGACCGGCCCGGCACGGCGAGGCTCGACGGTGGACGCGCGGGTCGGCTCCGCCGCGCGCGCGAGCGTTCGCACGCCGGTCGCGAAGAGCAGCGCCGGGTCGACGGCCGCGCGCACGCATCGCCGCAGGAGCGCGCGCGGGTTCGCGCGCACGATCCGCCGCGCGAGGGAATCGACTGCGACCGCCCCGGCCAGGTCGACGCGGTTCAGCAGGACGAAGTCCGCGGCCTCGACCTGCGCCCTGCCGACCGGTCGCCCGAGGTCGCGCCCGCCGTGCTCCGCGTCGACCATCGCGATCACCGCGTCGAGCGTCAGCCCGGCGTCGCGCAGGCGCCCGACCGCGGGCCCGGGATCGGCGGCCCCGCTCGTCTCGACGACCACGAGGTCCGGCTGCACCCGGTCGACCAGCGAGGCGACCGCCCGCGAGAGCCTCGTCTCCTCGACCTCGCAGCACAGGCATCCGCCGGCGAGCTCGACCGCGCGATCGACGCCGTCGAGCCCCGTGATCGTCCGGCCGTCGACGTCGAGTCCCGCGATCTCGTTCACGATCACGGCGACGCGAGCACCCCCCGGCGTCGCGAGGAGCCTGCGGACGAGCGTCGTCTTGCCGCTGCCGAGCCAGCCCGTGACGACGTCGACCGGAGCCCGGAACACGCCCTCGCCTCCCGACCGGCCGGCTGCGGGCGCGTGCCGGCCCGCCTCAGGCGGCCTGCTGGCGGAACCAGTCGACGGTGCGGCGCATGCCCTCTTCGAAGTCCACCTTCGGCTCGTAGCCGAGCAGCTTGCGGGCCTTCGAGATGTCGGCGAGCGTGTGCTTCACGTCGCCCGCGCGGGCCTCCTCGTGCTTGCGCGCGACCGGGTGGCCGAGCCCCTTCTCGATCGCGTGGAGCACGTCGAGCAGGGTGAAGCGCCCGCCGCAGGCGATGTTGAAGGCCTCGCCCGCGACGCCGGGCACCTGGCCGGCGAGAAGGTTCGCGTCGACCACGTTGTCGACGTAGGTGAAGTCGCGCGACTGGAGCCCGTCGCCGTGCACCTCGGCCGGCTCTCCCGCGAGCGCCGCCGTGATGAACCGGGGGATCACCGCCGCGTACTTCGACTCGGGATCCTGCCTGGGACCGAAGACGTTGAAGTAGCGCATGCTGACCGTCTCGAGCCCGTAGAGCTGCGAGTAGATGCGGCAGTAGTACTCGCCCATGATCTTCGAGGCCGCGTAGGGCGAGATCGGCCGAGGGGTCTGCGTCTCGACCTTCGGCAGCGTCGGGTCGTCGCCGTAGACCGACGACGAGGACGCGTAGACGACGCGACGCACGCCCGCCTTCTTCGACGCGACCAGCAGCTGCAGGATGCCGGTCACGTTCACGTCGTTGTTCGCGAGCGGATCGTCGATCGAGCGCGGCACCGAGCGCAGCGCCGCCTGCTGGTAGACGACCTCGCAGCCGGCGACGGCGCGGGCGAGCGCCGCCGGGTCGCGCAGGTCGCCCTCGACGAGTTCGACGCGCCCCTGGAACGGGGCCACGTTCGACGGCTTGCCCGTCGAGAAGTTGTCGAGGATGCGGACCTTCTCCCCGTTGGCGAGAAGCCGCTCGACGATGTGCGAGCCGATGAACCCGGCGCCGCCGGTCACGAGATGCATGGAGCCTCCGTCGGATGGGGGAAGCCGCTCAGAAGAGCGTGTAGGTGAAGGGCGAGGTGGCGCTCGAGCGCCCGAACCACAGGAGCAGGCCGGTCAGGAGCAGGACCGCGATCGCCGGCGTGAGCCACCAGATCTTGTTCCTCCACAGGAACGCCATGATCCCGCCGTCCGAGTCCCTGCCTGACGCCATCTCGAGCCTCCTGCGCCGCCCGGGGGCGGTCGAGTCGAGGTTCCTACCGTCCCCGCCCCCGGCTTTCCAGCCCGGGTCGGCCCCCGCGGTCAGTGCCGTGTCGCCGACGGAACCCCCGGCGGGAGGCCGACCCCCTCCGCCTCGGGCTCCCGCCCCCGGCCCCGGGAGCGGAACTCCTCCCGGCGGATCCCGTGGGCCTTCATCTTGCGGTGCAGCGTCGCCGCGTCGACCAGGGCGTGCTTCGCGCTCGCGCCGATGCCGCCGCGGTGCTTGCGCAGCACGTGGGCGAGGTAGTCGCGCTCGGCGCGGCGCAGGAACTCCTTCAACGGCACCTCGTAGTCGACCCCGCGGGCCCGGGCGGGCTCCGGGCCGCGCCGCTCCCGCCCGGGAAGGTCGACCTCGCGGATGACGTCGCCCTGGCAGCGCAGGATCGAGCGTTCGAGGACGTTGCCGAGCTCGCGCACGTTGCCCGGCCAGTCCCAGCCCATGAGCTGCTGGAGCGCGCGGTTCGAGACCCGCTCGACGCCGCGGTCCTTCGCCATCTGCGAGTTGCGCAGGAACTCGCTCACGAGCAGCGGAACGTCCTCGATGCGGTCGCGAAGCGGCGGCAGGTCGATCGGCACCACGTTCACGCGGTAGTAGAAGTCCTCGCGCATCGCGCCGCGCGCGACCAGGTCGTCGAGGCGGACGTTCGTCGCCGCGATCACGCGCATGTTCACGCTGATCCGCTTGTTGCCGCCGAGCCGCTCGATCTCGCGCTCCTCGAGGACGCGCAGCAGCTTCAGCTGCATGCTGAGGGAGATCGACTCGATCTCGTCGAGGAACAGCGTCCCGCCCGAGGCGAGCTCGATCTTGCCGATCCGGTCCGCGATCGCGCCGGTGAAGGCGCCGCGTTGGTAGCCGAACAGCTCGCTCTCGAGCAGCGTGTCGGGAAAGGCCGCGCAGTTGATCGCGACGAACTTGCCGCCCCTGCGGCGCCCCTGGAAGTGGATCGCGCGGGCGCAGAGCTCCTTGCCGGTGCCCGACTCGCCGGTGAGCAACACGGTCGCGTCGTTCTGCGCGAGCGCCTCGATCTGCGAGAAGATCTCGTGCATGCGCGGGTTGCGCGACACCATGTTCGCGAACGAGTAGCGCTCCGCGAGCTGCCCGCGCAGCCACGCGATCTCGTCGACCAGCCGCCGCTTCTCGATCACCTTCTCGGTCGCGAGCAGGATCTCCTCGACCTCGAAGGGCTTCGTCACGTAGTCCGACGCGCCGATCCGGATGGCCTCGACCGCGCCCTGGATCGTCGCGTGCCCGGTCACGAGGATGACGTCGAGGTCGGGCCACCGCTCCTTCATGTCGCGCACGAGGTGGAGCCCGTTGGTGTCCCGGATGCGGAAGTCGACGAAGGCGAGCGAGTAGTCCTTCTGCTCGAGGGCGGCGATCGCGCCCCGCCCGTCGAGGACGCAGTCGACCACGTGCCCCTGGGCCCGGAACAGCTCGCCGAGCTGCCGGCCGACCCCGGGGTCGTCGTCGACGACCAGGATGCGGGTCTCGCCGACGGCGCTCACGGCCGGCCCCCGGCGGATCGCGAGGGGCACCCGCCCGGCCCCCGGCCCTCGGCGAGCGCGCCGGCCGCCCCGGAGCGCATCCGGTCGATGCTGCGGCAGGGGGTGATCAGCGAAGACACCCGGCCCGCGAGGCCCGGCCCCGGCCGCCCCGGGGGGTCACTCGAGGATCCCCGTCAGCCAGAACAGCAGGTGCGCGCCCAGGATCGACCCCAGGATGAGCAGCATGAGGCGCCCCGGCGGCGGGGTCATGCGCGGCCCCGAGCCCTTGCGCCGCTGCGGCATGTGGAATTCCACGCGCACGGCCATGCGGCGCTTCGTATGGCGCCGACGCGCCGATTGTCAACCGACGTTTCTCGCAGGCCTGCAAGGTTCGGGCGGCGGCGCACGGCTCTGCGGCGGAGGCCCGCCGCTCCGCGTCGGGGTTGCGACGGGCCGAGCGGACGGCCACGGTACGAGGCTCCGGCCGGCCACGACGGCGCGGCCGCGGATCCGAGGAAGGGGACGGGACGATGGCGCAGGGTCTGAACCGCAGGAGCCGGGTGGTCACCGAGGGCGACAGCCGCTCTCCCAACCGGGCCATGCTGCGCGCCGTCGGGTTCTCCGACGCCGACTTCGCGAAGCCGATCGTCGGCATCTCGAACGCCCACAGCACGATCACCCCGTGCAACGCCGGCATCGCCGGCCTCGCCGAGCGGGCCGCGAAGGGCGTGCGCGAGGCGGGCGGCATGCCGCAGGTCTTCGGCACGATCACGATCAGCGACGGCATCTCGATGGGCACCGAGGGCATGAAGTGCTCGCTCGTCTCGCGCGAGGTGATCGCGGACTCGATCGAGACCGTCGTGCGCGGACAGAGCCTCGACGGCGTGATCGCGATCGGCGGCTGCGACAAGAACATGCCCGGGGCGATGATCGCGATCGCGCGCCTCGACGTGCCCGCGATCTTCGTCTACGGCGGCACGATCAAGGCCGGCCGCTGGAAGAGCGACGATCTCACGATCGTGAGCGTCTTCGAGGCGGTCGGCGCCTGCAGCGCAGGCGCGATGTCGCACGACGACCTGCTCGGCATCGAGCGCAACGCCTGCCCCGGGATCGGCTCCTGCGGCGGCATGTACACGGCGAACACGATGTCGTCGGCGATCGAGGCGATGGGCATGAGCCTGCCGATGACGTCGACGATGGCGGCCGAGGACGCGGAGAAGGCCGACACGACCGAGGACGCGGGTCGCGCGCTCGTCGGGCTCATCGAGCGCCAGGTGCTGCCGCGGCAGATCATGACGCGCGCGGCCTTCGAGAACGCGATCGCGGTCACGATGGCGCTCGGCGGCTCGACCAACGCCGTGCTGCACCTGCTCGCGATCGCGCACGCGGCCGAGGTCCCGCTCACGATCGACGACTTCGAGCGGATCCGCCGCAAGGTCCCGGTGATCGCGGATCTCAAGCCGAGCGGCCGCTGGGTCGCGACCGACCTGCGCCGCGTGGGCGGCGTGCCGCTCGTCATGAAGATGCTGCTGCGGGCGGGGCTGCTCGACGGCTCGTGCCTCACCGTCACCGGCAAGACGATCGCCGAGAACCTGGCCGACGTGCCCGACGCCCCGCCGGCCGGGCAGGACGTGGTGCGCCCGATGGAGAAGCCGGTCTACGCGCAGGGTCACCTGGCGATCCTGCGCGGCAACCTCGCCCCCGAGGGCTCGGTCGCGAAGATCTCGGGGCTCAAGCTGCCGCGGATCACGGGCCCCGCGCGGGTCTTCGAGTCCGAGGAGTCGTGCCTCGAGGCGATCCTCGCCGGGCGGGTGAAGGCGGGCGACGTGGTCGTGATCCGCTACGAGGGCCCGAAGGGCGGCCCCGGCATGCGCGAGATGCTGGCACCGACCTCCGCGATCATCGGGCAGGGACTCGGCGACAAGGTCGGCATGGTCACCGACGGGCGCTTCTCCGGCGGCACCTACGGCATGGTCGTCGGCCACGTCGCACCGGAGGCCGCGCTCGGCGGCCCGATCGCGCTGGTGCGCGACGGCGACCGCATCACGATCGACGCCGACCGCAACCTGCTCCAGGTCGAGGTCGACGACGCCGAGATCGCGCGGCGGCGGGCCGCGTGGAAGGCGCCCGCACCCCGCTACACCCGCGGCGTGCTCGCGAAGTACGCGAAGTCGGTGGGCAGCAGCTCGCTCGGCGCCGTCACCGACTGACGTCGCACGCGACCGCGCTTTCCGGTCGAGGCGGGCGACCGGTCCCCGGCCTCGCGCCCGGGATGCGACCCGACCGGGCCCTCCGACGTCACCTGCGGGGGAACAGTCGGACGACGTTGCCCGGGCGACGCGGTTCCGCCTCCGGGGCTGCCGCGGACGAGGCCTTGCCCGCAGCCTGCTCGCCGTCACCCGGCGCGCCCCCCCCCGATTCCGCCCCGGCCGGAGCGTCCGTCGCGCCTTCCGCCGCTCCCTTCGCACGCTCGGCCGCGCGCATCTGCTCGTGGACCACGCCCACGTCGGGCGCCCTCTCGATGCGCACCGGCTGGCCGCCCATCGTGAAGCCGACCCCGTCGATCTGCTCGCGCTCGAGGATCCAGGTCATCGGCTGGGGCGGGACGGTGAGCACGAGCAGGTCGCAGAAGAACCAGCCGGGGCGGCCCTGCGCTCGGATGTCCTCGACGCGGGCGAAGGTCGCCGGGCGGCCCTGGAGGTGGATCAGGACCAGGTCGCCGGGGCCGGTGCCGCGGGGACGCGCCATCGGGCGAACCCTAGCGCCGGCCGGAGCCCGGGCCAAGCCGACGCGACCCGCTTCCACCATCGCACGCGATCCCGTAGACCGCGCCCATGAGGCTCGCGGGCAAGGTCGCCGTCGTCACCGGCGCAGGCCAGGGCATCGGCCGCGGCATCGCCCTCGTCTACGCGCGCGAGGGCGCCGCGGTGGTCGTCGCCGAACGACGGGAGCACCGTGCCCGGCGCACGGCGGACGAGATCCGGGCGGCGGGAGGCACCGCGCTCGCGGTCACGACCGACGTCGCCGACCGCGCGAGCGTACTCGCCATGGTCGAGCGGACCGTGGCCGACTTCGGCCGCCTCGACGTGCTGGTGAACAATGCGCAGGGGATGCACGAGCACCGCCCGCTCGAGGACCTCACCGACGAGCAGTTCGACGTCTTCCTCGTCTCGGGGCTGAAGGGCACGTTCTGGGCGATGCAGGCGGCCTTTCCCCACATGAAGGCGGCCGGGGGCGGCCGCATCATCAACATGGTCTCGCTGAACGCGCTGGTCGGGGCCCCCGGGCTCGCCGACTACAACGCGACCAAGGGCGCGATCCAGGCGCTTTCGCGCACCGCCGCGCGCGAGTGGGGCCGCCACGGCATCCTCGTGAACTGCATCGCTCCGGGCGCGACCTCGAAGCGGGGACAAGAGTTCCTCGAGAGGAACCCCGACGCCGCGCGACGGATCGCCGAGGAGCGCCCGCTCGGGCGCCTCGCCGACCCCGAGGCGGACCTGGCACCGGTCGCCGTCTTCCTCGCCTCCGACGACGGCCACTTCGTGACCGGGCAGACCTACTTCGTCGACGGGGGCGCCCACCTCACCTGACGAGCCCCGGCGCGAGGCCGGTCGCGCGCCCCGCGCGGCAGGCTCTCCGCACATGACGCGGCGCCGAGTCGTCCCCGGCGCGAGCGGACCTTCCGGCCGCGACCGGGCCGCGCGGCTCGGTCAGAGCTTCAGGTTCGCGAGCGCGTCGAGCACGCGCTCGTCGGGGAGCGGCGCGCCGTCGGGTCGCAGCGGCAGGAAGCAGACGTGGCTCGCGCCCGCGTCGAGCTGGGCGCGCAGCCGCGACACGATCGCCTTCTCGTCGCCCCAGGCGACGATCGCGTCGACCAGGCGATCCGAGCAGCCATCGGCGAAGTCGGCGTCCGTCCATCCCAGCGACCGGAGGTTCTCGGTGTAGTTCGGGAGCGCGGGGACGTAGGTGCGCATGTAGCTCCGAGCGACGGCGCGCGCGCGGTCCGGGTCGCTCTCGAGGATCACGGCCTGCGCGACGCAGAGCCACTTGTCGGGCCCGATCGCGGCGCGCGTGCGCGCGGTGTGCTCGGGCGGGACGAAATAGGTGTGCGTCCCCATGGTCCGGGCCGCCGCGAGCTCGATCATCTTCGGCCGGATCGCACCCAGCACGATCGGCGGCGTCTCGGCCGGCCCGACCGCGACGAACGGCGCCGACTGCATCTTGTCGAGGTAGTCGCGCATCGTCGTGAGCGGCTTGTGGTAGTCGTGCCCGCGCAGCCCCTGGACGAGCGGCGCGTGGCTGACCCCGATGCCGAGCAGGAAGCGGCCGCCCGAGGCCTCGGCGAGCGTCTTCTGGCCCGCCGCCATCGTCATCGGGTCGCGCGCCCAGATGTTCGCGATCCCGGTCGCGACCACGATCTTCTCCGTGCGGGCGAGCAGGAAGCCGCACTGGGCGAACGCCTCTCGTCCGACCGCCTCGGGAAGCCAGAAGGCCGGGTAGCCCCGCTTCTCGAGGCCCTGGAGGAACTTCGCCGCTTCCTCCGACGGCATCGTCTCGAGGAAGAACCAGACGCCCAGCTTTCCGATGTCCATGGCGTCGCTTCCTAGCGCACCGGGAGCGCGATGCCCATCGCGCCGCGGGTGAAGGCAGGGGCGGAGCCGTCGCCCCGGGGTCGAGATCGCCCGGGCTGCACGCGAGTCCGCGGCGCGAGCCCGCCGGCGTTTGGCCCCGCCCGGCCTTCGGGTATCCTGCGGCTGGGCGCCGCCGCCCGACGCGCCATGGGCATCGTCCTCCACTGGTTCCGCCGCGACCTGCGGCTCGCCGACAACACGGCACTCGCCGCCGCGGCGCGCGACGCCGATCACGTCGTGCCGGTGTTCGTGCTCGACCCGCGGATCCTCGCCGCCGACGACATCGGCGCCCCGCGCGTCTCGTTCCTGCTCGAGGCCCTGCGCTCGCTCGCAGCCGACCTCGACAAGACCGGCGCACCGCTCGTCTTCCTTCGCGGGGACCCGGAGAAGGAGATTCCCCGGCTCGCGCGCTCGCTCGGGGCCGACGCGGTGCACGCGAACGTCGACTACAGTCCCTACTCGCGCGCCCGCGACGCGCGCGTCCGCGAGGCGCTCGGAAAGGAGCGCGTGGCGTGGCGGGAGTTCCACGATCAACTGCTGGTTGCGCCCGAGCTCTGCGTGAAGGACGACGGCCTGCCGTACACCGTCTTCACACCGTTTGCCCGCCGCTGGCGCACCTTCGAAAAGCGCCCCCCGCTGCCGCGTCCCAGGCTCGCGCGGCTCGACCCCTCGCTCGTCACGCGCGCGGGCGGGGGCCCCGTCCCGGCCTCCTCGGCCGAGCTCGGGCTGCCGCTCGAGGCGGAGATCGAGCCCGGCTCCGAGAAGCAGGCGCGCCGCCGCCTCGACGCCTTCGTCGAGGCAAAGCTCCTGCGGTACAAGACCGAGCGCGACTTCCCCGGGCTCGAGTCGACCTCGCACCTCTCGCCCCACCTCAAGTTCGGCACGATCTCGCCCCGCGCGATCTACCACCGCGTCGGCGAGGCGATCGGAGCCGATCTCGCGGGGCTCGACCCCTCGAAGCCGGGCAAGCCGCTGTCGCAGGCCCAGGGCGAGCGGCTGCGCGAGGCCGGCAGTTTCCTGAACGAGATCATCTGGCGCGAGTTCTACCAGGCGGTGCTGTTCCACTTTCCCCACGTCGTGCACCGCCCGTTCCAGGAGCGCTTCGTCGGCTTCCGCTGGCCGAAGGCCGACCCGGCCCACGTCGCCGCCTGGCGCGACGGCCTCACCGGCTTCCCGATCGTGGACGCGGCGATGCGGCAGCTCGCCCGGACCGGCTGGATGCACAACCGGCTGCGCATGGTGACGGCGATGTTCCTCACCAAGACGATGCTCGTCGACTGGCGGATCGGCGAGCGCATCTTCATGCAGCGGCTGGTCGACGGGGACGTCGCCTCGAACAACGGCGGCTGGCAGTGGTCGTCGTCGACCGGGACCGACGCGGCGCCCTACTTCCGGATCTTCAACCCGCTCTCCCAGTCGCTCAAGTTCGATCCCGACGGCGCGTTCATCCGCGCGTGGGTGCCCGAGCTGCGCGAACTCCCCTCGCCGCTCGTCCACTCGCCCGACGACGAGCCCCTGCGTCGGGCGGCCTGCGGCTACCCCGCGCCGGTCGTCGACTACGCCGCGGGGCGGGCGCGCGCGCTCGAGCTGCTGGCACCGCTCGCCAAGGGCTGAACCCGGCGCGCTGCGGACGCGACCCCCGAGGGGCGCGCGCGCCTCAGCCGCGCAGCAGCGCGAGCACCGGCTCGCGGAGCGCGCGCGGCACGGCGATGCCCGAGTCGCCGTAGATCGTCGGGCTTCCGTCCCAGGCGAAGAACGCGCCGCCCGCCTCCTCCACGATCGGCACGACGGCGGCACTGTCCCAGGGGTTCAGCTGCGGATCCACCATCACCTCGGCGCGCCCGGTCGCGACCAGCGCGTAGCCGTAGCAGTCGCCCCAGCCGCGGTGACGGCCGACGCCGCGCAGCAGGCGCTCGAAGCCCGTCCAGCGCTCGCCGTAGTGCTGCGGGCGCGCGTCGCTCGTGAGCAGCGTCGCGTCGCCGAGGCTCGTCGCCGCCGACACCGAGATGCGCTCGCCGTTGCAGAAGGCGCCCTGCCCCGTCGCCGCCCACAGGGTGCGGCCGAGCGCCGGCAGGCCGATCGCGCCCACCACGCAGCGACCCTCCTCCTCGAGGCCGACCAGCACGCCCCACAGCGGCACGCCGCGCACGAAGGACTGCGTGCCGTCGATCGGGTCGAGGATCCAGCGCCGGCCGCTGCGGCCCGGGCTCTCGCCGTGCTCCTCGCCGAGGATCCCGTCGTCGGGGAACGCCTGCGCGAGGTGGCGGCGCAGGATCTCCTCGGCGCCGCGATCGGCGATCGTGACCGGGCTCGCGTCGGCCTTGCGCTCGACCAGGAGGTCGCGGCCGAAGTGGTCGAGCGCGAAGCGACCGGCGAGGTCGACGGCCTCGCACGCGACGCGGAGCTCGCGGGAGCGATCGCGGGACATGGCGCCTGTTGCACACGCGACCCGCGGACGGTCAAGGCGCCGTCAGTCGTAACAGCCGTCGACCCACCAGGCGTCGGCCTCGCGGAACACCCGGTAGACGCCGCCGTCGGACAGCTGCACCTCCCAGTAGTCGCGCCGGCAGCGGGTCTCGCTCCACCACTCGGCGTCCACGCGCCAGGGCCCCGCCGCCGCCACCGTGCGTCCGCCGAAGCCGGCGGCGCGCAGGTAGGCGATCCGGCCCGCCTCGACGAAGACCTCGACCGGGCACGGCGGGCGGATCGCGCGCAGCGCGATCGCCGGCGCAGCGAGGCCCTCGGGCGGCACCGGCTCGTCGACGCGGCGCGGGCCGGCGAAGTCCGACAGCGCGAAAGCCTCGGGCCGGTGCCCCGCGGACGGCACCGGGCGGCCGACGCGACCGGGGCCGCAGAGGGCGGCCACGCGGGCGAGCGTGGTCGCGAGCCGCGCGGGCGCCGGGCCGGCCGGGCGGAAGAGGTCGAGCTGGTCGGGGCGCGCGCGGTCGGGCAGCGCGGCCAGGCTCACCGCCTCGATCGCCGCCTGCGGCGGGTCGGACTCGAGCGCCGCGCGGACGAGCAGGGCCAGGCTCTTCACGTCGCGGGTCGGCGCGAGTACGCCGACCTCGCGCTCGACGCGCGAGCCGTCGTCGAGGCGCAGGGCGAGCGCGAGCCCGCGACAGGCGAGCGCCTGCATGCGCAGCCGGCCCGCGAGCCGGTCGACCAGGCCGCGCACCACGAACATGAGCGCCTCGAGCGAGGTCTCGCCGTACTCGAGGGAGGCGCCCTCGACGATCTCGACCGGCGGCGGGACCGGTACGAGCGGCTCGTCGTCGAGGCCGCGCGCGATGCGCCACAGCCGGGCGCCCGCGGCGCCGAAGCGCGTCGCGACGCTCGACGCGTCGAGGGCCGCGAACTCGCCCACCCGGCGCAGCCCCAGGCGTTCCATCTCGCCGCGCAGGCGGGGCCAGCCCGCCTGCGCGGCCCGGGCGCGTCGGCGCCCCGGCGCGCCCGGCTCTCCCCTGCCGTCGGCGACGACCGCGAGCACGTCGATCGACCGGGGCGCGAGCCAGGCCGCGTCGCCACCCGGCGGCACGACCAGCGCTTCGCCGCGGCGCGCGGCGAGCCCCGCCGCGATGCGGGCGGTCGCGCGGCGGTCGGCGATCGCGGCGCCGCCGCCCAGGCCGATCGCCGCCGAGCGGTACAGCAGGGCCGCGAGCAGGCCCTCGCTCGAGCCGTGCAGCCGGTCGAGGCCGTCCACGTCGAGGTGGAGCACGCCGCGCGCGCACCGCGGGTCGGTCGCCGCCGCCGGGTCCACCGACGGGAGGCCGCCCTCGATCTCGACGCGCGGCGAGATCGACGCGCCGACCTCGAGGAGAGCCGCGCGCGCCGCGGCGAGCGAGACCGGGTCGAGCGGGCGCACGACGAGGTCGCTCGAAGCGCCGAGCGCCTGCGCGACGCTCGCCCCGACGCGGACACCGCGACGCTCGGCCTCCGGCGAGACCTCGACCAGCGGCGCGTGCGGGCGCACGCGTTCGGATGCGTCGCGCGCTCCCGACGCCACCTCGCAGACCGCGACCGGGCAGCCGCGCAACTCCGGCTCGGCACGGTGCAGTGCCGCGACCGCGAAGCGGGGGACGACGAGGCAGGCGACGCGTGGCATCGGGGAGAGGGCCGGTCGGGGGGAGCTCAGAGGTGGAGCTCGATTTCTCGCTCCGGCCGTCGCGAGCCGCGGCGGCGACCGACGAGGACGCGCGCGCGCATCCCGCGCAGCAGCGCGGGCGCGCCGCCGCGGCGATCCCAGAGGATCTCGGCCGGCCGCATTTCGAGGCGAAGCGACGCCGCGGTCGACGCCCCGCCGTCGCGGCGCAGCGCGAGCAGCGCCGTGCGCGAGCGCGAGCACGCGCGCGCGAGCCTCGTCCACGGCTGGGCGGTCGCGACGAGACGGGCGGCGTCGCGCGCGTGCGCCCCCCGCACCCCGGAGAGCCGGGGGCCGTGCGCTCGACCGCCGTCGCGAGCGGGACCGCCCGTCGCGACGGGCGGCGAGACGTCGAGCACGACCAGCGCGAAGCCGCCCAGGACGAGCAGTTGCTCGGCGGCCCCGAGCGCAGTGCGCAGGTCCGGCGGTCGCACCCAGAGGAGCGACTCCGGGTCGAGACCGGCCCCGAGCGATCCCACCGGGTCGAAGGCGTCGGCGGCATCGACCCAGGCCACCCATTCGCCCCGGGCGACCGCTCCCGCCGCGACGCGCAGGGCGAGACTCGTGATGCCCGCCGAGCCGGTGCCCCGGACCTCGCTCAGGCAGGCCCGGGGGATGCCGCCGTCGAGAGCCTCGTCGAGAGGCCCGAGCCCCGTGGGCAGGCACTCGTCCCGCCCGACACGGGCCGGCGGCGCATGGCCGAGCCGGACCGTGCCGGGCAGGCGGGCGAGCAGTTCCTCGAGGCGAAGCGCGACCGACACGGCCGCGATCTTCGTCTTTTCTTCGCCCCGAGGCAACCCCCGGGACGAAGCATCAACGGGCGGGCTCGATCACGCCGCAGGCGATGCGGGCGCCGCTGCCGCCGTTCGTCGGGGTGTCGGTGTAGTTGTCGGCGTTGGCGTGGAGGATGACCGTCTTGCCGACGAGTTCGCCCAGCGTGAAGCGGCTGGTCGTCGCCTCCATGATCCCGGTCCCGTCGTTCAGGATCCGGATGTTGGGCAGGTCGCCCGCGTGCCCGGCACCCTGGGGGCCCTTGTGCGAGTTGGTCGCGGCCGGGTCGTAGTGCGGACCGGCGGCACCCGCCGGAACCACCTTGCCGTCCTGGGTCGTCGCGGCGCACGAGCCGCCCGAGTGGACGTGCAGGCCGTGCGGGTAGAACACGCCCTGCCCGTCGGCGACCTGCATCGCCTCCTGCCCGGCGATCGAGGTGATGCCGGCCACCTGCGCGAGAACGTTGAGCTGGCCGCCCGTTCCCTGCTTGAACGACACCTTGCCGAGGCTCACCGAGGAGTCCACGGCACCCGCCGAACTCACCGGGTGGAGAACCGCGACCAGCCCAGCCGGCCCGACCGCGCCGCCGGCCACCGCCGAACCCACGCCCGAAACTCCCCCCGCCACCGCCGACGCGGGGCGCGTGACCGTGGAGGTCGAGCATCCCAGAGCCGCGGCGGCGAGCGCCACCATCGTGATTCCGATCGTCGTCTGTCGCATCTCTGCCCTCCTCGCGCGCGGTCCGCTGGGCCGGCGCCGGTTGCCGTCGTCGTTCTCTTTATTCGGGTCCGATCCCGCCGCAAGCGAGCAGGACCTCGTCGGAAAAACCTCCGCCCTCGGGGCGCACCACGAGCAGGCTGCGGCCTCGCAGCTGGGCGTAGGCAAGAGCCGAGTGCGCCCGGAGCCCGGCCCGCCCGTCGGGCGGCGAGGTGAAGTCGCCGAGCTCCTCGAGGCCGCCGCGCGCGCCCCGCAACGCCGCGCCGCAATTGCCGGCGACGACCTGGAGGCGGCGTTCGAGGTCGACCGCGACGGGCGCGCCCGCGGCGTCGGCCGCGGCTTCGAGCGGCGCCGTCAGCTCGATGCGGACGTCCATGCCGGGATTCGCACCGGGCGTCGGCGTCGCGGACGGATGCGCCTCGCTCGCCGGGACTGCCGCGACGGATGCGACGGCAGCGCCCGTCGCGAGCGGCGGCGTGAACCTCGCCTGCCCGACCGTGCGTCCCTCCTCGAGCGAAAGGAAGCCGTCGACCCGACGCAGCGGGTGGAGCACTGCGACGAGCGGCCGGTGCGGAAGCGGGGTCGGCGTGGCGACCGCCTCGGCGCAGGCGAGATCCGGAGTCGCGGCCGAGATCGCGGCCGCGGTCGCAGCCGTCGCGATCACGCGCCGTGCGCGCGCCCGATCTCCGCGCTTCGAGGGATCCTTCTCCAAGGTGGAGGGTGCCTTACACCACCCCCGCCACGCGGCCCAAACGACGGCGCCGGCAGCACCTCGGACCGCGATGCGAATTGCGCACGCGGAGCACGGGTGGTACCCCCCGGTTTCGATCCCCGGTAGCTCAGTTGGTAGAGCAATCGGCTGTTAACCGATTGGTCGCTGGTTCGAGTCCGGCCCGGGGAGCCATTCATGCGGGGTCGCGGAAACGCGACCCCGCACCTTTTAACAGCGGCCTCGGAGAGCGATCTCCGGGGCCGTTGTCTTTTCTCCCCTGTTTCCCCGAGGGTTTGCGCGTGGGCGAGCGTCGCGCGCGCCGGGATGGCGTTCGCAAAGAGAGCGACGCGCGCGTGAAGACGAGCGCGTCGAGCGCGCGCGGGACGGCGTTCGCGCTCTCATCTCGGTCCCGTGGGGAGAGAGAAGCCGAGACGCGGTTAACAGCCGACCCTCGGTTTCCGGGACCGTGACCGGGCGATCAACCGTCCCGCGCGAGGTGGGACTGTTGATCAACGGGGCGCTGTCCCGCGCGAGCGCGGAACCGGCGCCCACGTTGGCGCGTGGCGCGCTGTCAGGCACCGGCCGCCCCTTCCGCTCGCCGCTCGCCGGACGGCGCGAACGGGCACAACGTGGGCGCGCACGTCGCGCAGGGGGCGCCACGTCCGGCACACGCGTCCCCTCGCGCCACACGGTTCGACTTCGAGCAGAAGGTGTAAAGCGCCTCCTGAACGAGCCTCGGCGAGTACGCGGGCAGCTCGGGCGCGAACAGGCGGAGGTCGAGTCTCGAAGCCTGCTCGCGCACCCACCGCTCGCGCGCGTCGTAGGTCTTGGCCGCGCCGCGCGCGCGGAGAGCGTCGACCGCGCGCGCGACGTTCGTGTCGACGACCACCAGCTCGTTGCCGTCAACTTCCGGGAACCAGGGCGTGAGACCCGGAGCCAGCGCAGGCGTCGAGAGCGCGCTCACGAACATCGTCGCGAGCTTGCGCCCGACGCGATGCACGGCGGCGAACCGCTCAACGAGGAGCACGGCGCGCCTCGTGGGTGACGGCTCCTCGCGGCAGACGTCGTCGAGCAGCGCTTTCACCCCACCGCCCCGCCAGAGTCGAAGCCACGCTGAGGTCGGCAGCTTGCCCATGTCGCCCATGCGGTTGAAGACGCGCGTTGCGTCCTTTACGTGGCAGGACTCACCAGGGCACGTGGCGCACTCGACGTCGTCGCCGTCCTTCACGACGTCGCAGCCTTCCTCGAAGGCCTCGACGGAGTGCAGCGTCGGGCAGGCGTGCCGCGCGATCGACCGCTTCAGCGTCGCGACGTCGGCGACGACGCGCATCGAGGAGCGCGGCAGCGAGCGCTGCTGGCGCATGATCACGACGTCGCGCAGCGCCTGGTACATTGAGAGCGTGACGAAGAGCCTGAACACGGCGGCGTCGGTGCCCGCCCCGAGCTCGTCGGGCTCGATGGCGAACGCTCCGATACGGGTCGGGTCGCAGTAGAACGGCACGCCCTCGCTGCGCGCCTCGTCGAAGTACCAGCGGACGATGGCTTTGGTCTCCTTGAGGACGCGCATCAGCCCCTCTGCTTGATGCGGGCGCGCTGCGTGGCCCTTGGCCTGATGCGCGTCTGGAGTTCCTGGTGGATGTCGACCGTCGCATCCTCGTGCCAGAGCCGAACCGCGAGCCCGTACCACTGCTCCGCTTCCACGCCGTGCGCGAACCGATTCTGGCAGCCGACGAGAACATGCAGCGTCGGCTCCGTCTCGCCATCGACCTTGGTGAGCTGCGGCGCCTTCTGCCATTCGATTCGACGCACCTGGAGCGTTGACCAGACGAGGTCCCGCTTCGAGGGGCGAAGTCCGAGCTGGTTCTTCTGTGGAAGCGACGGCCCCTGTTCAGCCGCACCCGGAGTCTGTCGGCCACGGAACGCGGCGATCTGGTCGCCCGAGATGCCCTTGAGAACCTCGAGCCACATCGTGCGCGCGAGGTAGTCCTTCCTCGAAGAACGCACGGGCGGATCATAGGCAAGCGACACCACCATCCCGCGACGCCCCTTGCCGGAGAGAAACGCGGGCGGGACCTTCACCGAGTAGACGTGCCAGTTGTCCTCTGCCACGACGTCCTCCGCGAGCAGCACTGTGCTGTTGCGGCGGGAGTGCTCGACAAGATCTGCATCGACCGCCCCGTAGCCGACGAGCCGAAGCTTCTCCCAGCTCTCGTCGCCCTCGGGGTCCAGGAGCCATTCCTGGGGACACGGCGGCAAGACTGTGCAGGCGCCAAGGAGCGCGCGGACCGTGTTCGCGGAAGCGGGCTCATCGAGAATCGTCGAGGCGGCTTCGAGCGCGAGCGCTGCGCTGTGCGTGATGTGAGGAGCCGCAAGCGAGGTCCCGAGCCCTGACGTGAGATGTCTGCCCGTGGTGCCGGGCAGTCCCGTCGTCGGCTCGCCAAGATGAGGGTCCAGACCCGCACGCCTGTTCGCAGTGAGATCGGGCACCCAGGACAGCGACCCACCCGCGAAGGTTCTCAACCCGAAGTTCCCACCATAGGCCACCACGTCGGGCTTCACGGAGCGCTGGCTCGCCTTGGCTTCGTAGCCCGGCCCCACTCGCGAAAACGGCGCTGGGGCCCCTACCGGGGCAGCGGCAACCGTCCCGCTGGTGTGAGGAGCATCGGAGCGGGCCAAGGCTCCAACCGTGATCGCGATGCCAGCGGTGCCCGGGGTACAAATCCTCGTCGTCGACTCCCGCAACCGAGCGTCTCGAACGGACGCTTGCAGGGCATCGCGACCCGAGGCCGAACCGTCCGGCAGCGGAGGTACATCGACGTTCCCGGCACTGACCACGATGACGATATCGAGCTCGCGCGCCAGTTGGTCGAGCACCTCGGCCCACGCGAATTGGCGCCCTCCCGCATAGACCTGCGCGGAGTCGCCTGCCGAGAGATTGAACACGCGGCATTGCTGGTGTTGGTGCAGATACCGAATGGCGGCCTCGACGAGCTTTTCGGGGCGGTGCCCGTCCGGGAATCGAGTGCCCCCGTCGTCCCGGCGCATGAGGACCTTCCCGCTCGCCACCAGAACACGTGGCGTCCACGCGTTCGTCGAGATGCAGCGGTGAACATCACCGTACACGACGAGCCCGGTCACCTGCGTCCCGTGCCCTTGCTGATCCGATGACCCCTCCCCGGAGAAGTCGACCTCGGAGAGCACCCAGTTCTGCAGCAAGGGATGCCCACTCAGCGTGCCGCTGTCGATGACTCCCACGCGCGGCTCCGAGCCCGTCGGTGTCGGCGGGGTTGGGAGCGCCTGCGTCGGGTCGAGGACCACTGCGTAGGCTGGCGACAAGACAGGCGGCAGCTCCACCAGCGCGACGAGATCGAGGTCGAGCAGCGCCTCTGCCAGCGCGCGGGTGGCCTTGATGCGAGCGAGGATCAGACTCTGCGTCCTCAGCTCGTCGATGTACTCGCCGCGATGTCGCGAGCACAGCGCGCGCAGCGCGGTGATGACTTCGTTGGCCGTCTGCCCGCCCGAGTGCCAGAGGTCGACATCAAGCTCAAACGTCGGTGTCGTCGGGAGCTGCTCACGAGCGAGGCGAGGCCCCGTTCGGTCTGCGCGCGTCCTCGCGCCCGACCATTCCAGCGCGTCGAAGAGGCGGGCTCTAACACCGGGCGGGATGTCGCCCTGGCCCTCGTCGCCTCGCCGGTACCGATCGAGTTCCCGCTGGAACGACGTCACGTCTTGTTGCGCCGGGAACTGCACCGTCACGCGCGACACCTGCTGCTTCGCCGGTAGCGTCGCGACCTGGTTCACCAAGGCGGCCCGTAGTGCTGCCTCCACTGACGCAGGCCACGTCGCGCGCTCGAGGACGGCCAGTTTGGAAGCGTCCGTGTGGCGGAAGGTCGGGTCAGCCCTCTTGGCCGTTTCGAGGTCGTTCTTCGTCGCCGAGCGAATGCGAAGTTGCTCCTGCGCCTCATCGGTTTGAACGAGGTGGGTCGCGATGGCGGTGTTGAGCGTGTCAACCGTCTGCCTCGCGGGGAGCTGCACCAGGCGACGCTGGGTGGCGCGGCTCTCCACCTGTTCATCCACCACCGTCGCGTGAAACCGGCTCTCGAGGACCTCGCGGATCGACGAGTCCCAGCTTCGCAGCTCGAGGACCAGAAGGCGGTCCGCCGCGATGCCCTGCGCGGTTCGCGTAGCCTGTGTCTGCGTGACGGCGTTCTGGACGCTGTCGGCGACCTGGCCACCGTGCCCGCCGCGCCCGATGACCTTGGGAGGCTGCGGTGGCGGGTTCCCTCTGCGGCGCTCCCCAGCGATGTCCTCGCGATCGATTGCGAGATGCCGAACGGGCGGCGGCGGCCCGCTCGGCATCAAGGACATCTGGGCGCGCGAGGTCACTTGCGGTCCACCAAGGGCGCCCCCTCACCGGGAGCAGCCCGCTTGAGTACCGTTCGACGATAGGCGAAGCGCTCGAGCGCCGCCTCCACGTCGGCCGAGCGCAGCGTCTGGCTGCCATCGAGGGCGCATGCCTTCCGAGCGTCGAGGCACACGCGCTCGGCGTCGGCGAAGCTGGCACCGGCGAGCTTCGTGACGAGCCCGCTCACCTGCTTCGTGTTCGTTCGGAGCGGCCGGAGCCGCTTCGTCACGAGCGCCTTGAGTGCCTCCTTGTTCGGGAGGTCCAGCCGCAGGACGTCGTCGAAGCGGCGCCAGATGGCCGGGTCGAGAGCCTGCTCGAAGTTGGTCGCCGCGATGATGAGCGAGCGACCGTTGAAGCTGTCGAGGAGCTGGAGGAACGAGTTCACGACGCGCTTGATCTCGCCGTGCTCGGTCGCGTCGTCACGCGAGCGCCCGATGGCGTCGAACTCGTCGAAGAAGATGACCCACTGCCCGCGCGCGGCGTAGTCGAAGACCTTGCGAAGGTTCGCCGCGGTCTCGCCCAGCAAAGACGACACCACGCTGTCGAAGCGCACGTAAAGGAGCGGCAGCGCAAGCTCGGCAGCGAGCGCTTCTGCCGAGGCCGTCTTCCCGCATCCTGAAGGACCGCACAGAAGCAAGCGCCGCGTCGGGGCGAGCGCGTTCGCTTCAAGGATCTCCCAGCCGCGCACCTCCTTGAGCACGCGGTCGAGCGACGCGCGAACGCCGGGGGCCAACACGAGGTCCTCGAAATAGCGCTCGGGCGTGCGCACCGTGAGCAGCGGCGTCCGCCGCTCGCTGTCCATCGGCACCGGATCGAACGCGGGTTTCGTGCCCCGCAGGTCTTCCATCGAGCGCACGCCGTTCGACAGGATGCGCTGCAGCTCGTTGGCCACCACGGCGTGGTGCTTCTTGCGCTCGTCTTCCACGAGCTCGTTCGCGGTCAGGCGGAAGGCCTGGTCGTCACGTCGCTGGTAGGCCTCGAAGAGTCTCTTGAGCAAGTCGGCGCGTGCCATCAGCGCGCTCCGAGCTGGTTCGCACCCGAGATCACTCGGGGTGAAACCGAAGGCGCGACGGGCAGCGGCCACCACCGCTTGACCGTGCCGTCGAGGAGGTCGTCGACCGGAACGCCCACAAGCCGGATGCGTACCTGCTGGCCCGCTGCCGAGGGCGCGAAGAGCAGCGTCGTCGCACGCTCGAACTCGCCTCGCGCCAGTGGATGAAGGAGCAGCACCTCGCGCGGCTCAGGCATCGCGTAGGCCAGCCCGTAGGTCGTGAGCTGGTACAACTCTGCCGACGACGGCGGGTTCTCGTGCCGATTCTTGTACTTCGCATCCGCGACGGCGACGATCTGCTTGCGGCGGCGGAAGACAAAGTCGGGGCGGATCGTGGGCTGGTTCCAGCCCCCGACGTTTTCGAGGTAGCTGAAGACATCGGAGCGCACGTCCTGCATGCCGATGCGCACGTCATCGGGAGAGTGCTCAGACAGGTAGCGCCCGAGGAAGCGCTCGAAGACCATGTTCATGTTGAGCGTGAAGCTCGAGAGCGGCATCGCGCCGGCCTCGACGTGCTCGCCGAGGCGCGCACCGTGGTGGATGAGCGCGATGAGCGTCAGCGCGGTTCGGTAGTGGCTCGACCGACGATCGAGGCCGGAGAGCATCGCTTCGAGCCAGTCCGTACTGAGCGGGCGCCGTTCGAGGTCGCCGAAAAAGCGGTCGGCTGAGCGGGCGAGATCGAGTCGGAGATCGCGCGAGTCCATCACCGACGCCGCAAGGCGAAGGCCTGCGGCCAAGACCTGGTTCAGCTCGTGGTCAACGGTCAGATCGTCGTAGGTGCAGCGCAGGGTCGCCCGGCGCGGGTGCGTTGCGATGTGGCGTAGGTCGAGGCGGCCGCGCGGCGTGGCGAGGTCCTCGTTGCGCGATTGGTACGTCGGCAGCAGCCCGCCTCGGACGATGCGCTCGACGGCTCGAAGCAGCGAAAGCCCGAGAAGGTCAACGAGCCCGTGTTCCGCGCTCTCGTAGGTGGTGCGCGTCTCCGTGACGAGCAGGTCCGAGAGGTCGAAGGCGTAGGCCACCATCCGCATCAGGTTGTCGAGGCGCAGCTTCGGCAGGATGACGAGCCGCATCGAGCTGAGATTCACGGTGCCGATGTGCGGGCCGACGGACACCGAGAGCCCCGAGCGTAGCTCCGTGAAGCGCAGGCTCGCGCGGCCCTCCAGTTCCGCAATCAGCTCGCGGTCGGCAGCAGAGAGGCGCACGTCGCGAAGGAGCGCGCCAGCACCCGGCGTGTCGGGCGTGGTGCTGCTCCACTCGCGAACCTGCAGAACAGGAGGTGGGGTCATGCCTTCGGCCCCTCGTCATCGTGCGCCTCTTCGAGGTCCTCATCGTCCGGCAGGTCCTCACCAAGCACGGCGTCGTGCTTCTTATCGTCCGGGGTGACGATGGCGGTGAGCGCTTGGGCGAGCGCGTCTTCGCGGCCCGGCTCGAACAGCTCGAAGCGCAGGTTCGCCGTCTCGCGATCGAACACGCCGCCCTGGTGAGGTACTCGAGGCGCAGCGCGCGGTTCACCGCCTCCGGCCGGAGGTCGGGTTCTGATGCGCCGCAGGCGGTGTGGCATCCGCAGGACGTGGCTGGGGCGATGGTCTCCATGGTGCTCCGATTCGGTCGCGAAGAGTCGCACTCGACATCGGCCAGAATTGCAACTACTATAGCGGCTAGTAGATGAGAAGCCACAGGAGCCAGCCGTGACGTTCCGCCTTCGCTCAGGGAAGAAGGGCCTCGAACTCCGTCTTCACGACCTCGAGGCGACCATCATGGACGTGGTGTGGGGCAAGCAGCTCTCCTCCTTCGCCGTCGGCGACGTGCTCGCCATCCTCGAGAAGCAGCGGGACATCGCCTACACCACGGTGATGACGACCGTGACGCGGCTGTACGAGAAGGGGATCCTCGAGCGCGAGCGCGACGGCAAGCGCTACCTGTACTCGCCCAAGCTCAGTCGGGAGGAGTTCCTGCAGTCGACGGCGCGCGAGGTGTTGGACGAGGCGGTCGGTGGCCATCAAGCGATGGCCATGCTGGCGGAGAAGGTCTCTGAGGCGTCGGCCGGCGAGCTCGATGACCTCGAGGCGCTCATCCAGAAGCGACGAGAGGAACTCGACGCGTGATCGAGGCGACCTTCCCGCTGCTCGGCACGGCGTTCGTCGTGCTCATCGTGCTCCCCGCGTTCGCGTTGCTCGCGAAGGCGGGTCTCGTGACGCTCGAGCGCGACGAGGCGGGAGGGCCGCTTCATGGCCTCAACCTTCGCTACGTGCTGCTGACCGGGTCGAGCGCGCTCCCCATCGCGTGGCTTCTCTCCGCGGGCCTGCATCAGGCCGAGACCGGAAAGTCGGCGCTCGCGTGCCTGTTCGATCACGACACCGCTGAGCTGTGCTTCGAGCCTGGCTTCTTCGCCCTCGTGCTGGCGGCTGCCATCTTTGCCTCGTCGATCGGCGTCGTGCGGAAGCATCGAGGCGCACGAGCCTCTTCGACTGACGCCGCACGCACGCTCGTTCGACGTGTCGCGCGCATCATCGCGAGCGATCCCGCGCTCGCCGGCCTTCACGATCGCGTCGTCGCCACCGACGACGTGGGCTTCGCCCTCGGCACCCACGGGTTGCTCAAGCCGCGCGTGTTCATCGGCACCGATTTCGCCGCTCGGCTCTCCGACGAGATGCTCGCGAGCGCGCTCGGGCACGAGGCCGAGCACCTCCGCGCCCTCGACCCACTGCGCTATCTCATCCTTCAGCTCGCGCTCGCTGTGAATCCGTTCGGGCGGTTCTTGCTCGAGCCGCACGCCGCTCGCTGGCGGGCCGCTCGCGAGGCGCACTGTGACCGCGAGGCCGTTATTCACGGCGCGGCGCCGCTCCCGCTCGCGGACGCCATCGTGAGAGCGGCGCGGCCCGGAGCTCGCGAGGCCGTCGCGCTCGGCGCGCGTGACACCGCAGTCCTCCGGTTGCGCATCGGGATGCTGCTCGCCTTCTCCGAACGCACTCCCGCTCGCTGCTGTCACCAGGGTCCGTCGGCCTTCCCGGTGGCGTTCGTCCTCCTGCTCATCGCGCTGCTTCTGCCGCATCAAACCGGCACCGCCGCGCTCGATGTGCTCCACACGGGCGCAGAGCACGCGCTCACCTACTTCTGGCGCTGAGGAACTCGATGGCCCGATCGCACCGTACACGCTTGCCTTCAACTACTATGGCGCATAGTAACAGCGCGGTCGCGGCGGCGTTCTCGCTCCTCGTCGGCGCATGCGCGCACGCCGCTCCGACGAGGAGCGCCGTCGACGCTCGCGAGGCACCGCCGCCTCATCTGCGCGGACCTGCCGTCGGCGGCGCTGACCTCGGACATGCCGAGCACACGGATCCGGTCCCGGACCCTGCGGCCGGAGGCGAAGTTTCGTTGGGCGGCATTCTTGCCTTCGCGGATCAGCATTCGCCGGTGCTCACGGTCGCGCGGAGCACGCGCTCTCGGGCCGAAGCCGCGCGCGTCGCTGCGTCCATCCTCCTCCCTACAAACCCGGAGGTCACCGCTGCCGTAGGACCTCGATTCGGCATCCAGGGAACGGGCGTCGACGTCGATATCATTCTGATGCAGCAAATCCAGATCGCCGGTGAACGAGGCGCGAGGCTCGACGCGGCCGACCGCCTACGGGAGCTCACGGACGCCGAGATCGAGCAGATCCGCTGGGCCGTCCACACCGACGTCCACGCGGCGTTTCACCGCGCACTCGTGGAGCAAGAGCGAGCTCGGCTCGCTGGGCGCGTCGTCACGTTTCAAGAGGACGTGCTTCGAGTGGTCGAGGGGCAGATCTCCGCCGGAGAGACCGCGCCGCTCACGCTTCGCCTCGCGCAGGCAGAGGTCGCCCAGGCGCGCCAGACGCAGGTCGCCGCGGAGCAGGCGTTCCTCGCGTCGCGCATTCGCCTCGCGCAGCTCTCCGGCTGGCCCGTGAGCTCGCCGCCCACGCCCGCGGGCACCGTGGACCAGCCGCGCGATCCGCCCTTGCTCGAGCAACTCCTCGCCGTCGCGCGCGAGCGCCTCCCGAGCTTGCGCGCCGCGGTGGCGCGGATCCGTGAGGCGGAGGCGCGCGTCACGGTGGCGAACCGTGAGGCGTGGCCACGCCCTTCGATCGGCGTGCAGTACCGCCGTGAGGGGAACCCGACGGCTGAAGGCGCCTACGACATCGTGATGGGCGTCCTGTCGATCCCCATCCCGACCTTTCAGACGAACCAAGGCGACCGTGCCCGCGCTCGGGCGGACGTGACCGTCGCCGAAGCCGAGCTCGAGGCCGCCCAGAGATTGCTCGAGGGGCAGATCGCCGAGGCCCGCAGCGAGGTCGTCGCGGCGGCGCAGCGCACGAGGACCTACGGCACGGAGATCCTGCCGCGCTTCGAGGAGAACCTGACGATGCTGCGCCGCGCGTTCGAGCTCGGCGAGATCGATCTGCTCGCGCTCTCCACGGGCCGCGAGCGTTTCCTGCGCATCCAGAGCGACGCCCTCGGCGCGCAGCTCGACTACTTCGTCGCGCTCGCCGCGCTCGAGCGCATCGTCGGTGTCGACCTTTGGCGCGATGACCACCACGAGGAGAGCACCCCATGAGCCGCCGCATCCTGGTTTCTATCCTATTCATCGCGCTCGCCGGGCTGACGGCCGCCTGCAACAAGGGCGGCGGCGAAGCGGAGCAGGACGAGCACGGTCACGAAGAGGGCGCTCACGGGGAAGAAGAGGGCCACCGCGAGGCAGGGCACGAGAACGAGGTCCGCCTGTCCCCCGAAGCCCAGGAGCGCGCCGGAATCCGTATGGGCGTGGTCGAGCGGCGGGCTCTCACCGGAGGCGTCGCCATCCCTGCGGAGGTGCAGTTCGAACCGAGCAGCACTGCTCACGTCGGGCCGCTCGTGCCCGGACGCATCACCAAGGTGACAGTCGCGCTCGGCGATCGAGTGCGACGCGGACAATTGCTCGGGGTCGTGGCATCGAGCGACGTGTCCGAGGCGCGCGCTCGCCTCGATCAAGCCCGCGCGAGGCTCTCCGCGGCCGAAGCGACCCTGACGCGCCAGCAGCAGCTCTCGACCGAAGGCATTGGCGCGCAACGGTCGCTGATCGACGCGGAGGCCCAGGTCGGCGAGCTCCGCGCCGAGGTCGCCGGACTTCGCCGCCAGCTCTCCGTGTTCGGCTCCGGCAACGCGGGCGAGCTGGCCCTGACCGCGCCGATCGACGGCGTCGTCGTGGCCCTGCACGCGACCCTCGGTGAAACCGCCAAACCGGACGAGCCGGCGTTCATCGTCACGGACCCCACCAAGGTCTGGATCCGCGGCAACGTGCCCGAGCTCGAGATCAGCCGCGTGCAGATGGGCTCCGGCGCGATCGTCCGGCTGCACGCGTTCCCCGACCTCGCCATGACCGGAACCATCACCTACGTCGCGCCCGCGCTCGAAGAGAGGACCCGTTCCCTGCCTGTGCGCGTCACCATAGAGAACCCGGACGCGCGACTGCGGAGCGGGCTATTCGGCAGCATCGAGTTGCTCGGCGGCCGCGCGGACGAGCGCGTGCTGGTCGTCCCGGCAGAAGCCGTGGCGTCGCTCGACGGTCAGACGGTCGTCTTCGTCCCCGCCGACGAGCCCGACACGTTTCGGCCCCAGCCGGTGGCGCTCGGACGGCACGCTGGCGGCTTCTTCGAGGTTCGCTCCGGGTTCGAAGAAGGGGCGCGCCTGGCGACGAGCGGCGCGTTCACGCTGAAGAGCGCCCTGCGCAGCAGCGAGCTCTCCGAAGGCCACTCTCACTGAGGACCGATCGCCATGAAGAAGCTCCTCGAAATCTGCCTCAAGTGGCGCCTCCTCGTGTTCGCCTTCGCGGTGATCGTCGCGGCCCTCGGGGCGCGCAGCGCGCAGCAGCTCCCGATCGACGCCGTGCCCGACGTCACCAACATCCAGGTCCAGATCCTCACGAACGCTCCGGCGCTCGGCCCGGTAGATGTGGAGCGGACGATCACCTTTCCGGTCGAGGCCTCGATGAGCGGTCTGCCGGGTGTCGAGCAGATCCGCAGCGTCTCTCGCTTCGGGCTGTCGGCCGTGACGGTCGTGTTCGAGGAAGGCACCGACCTGCTCCGCGCGCGACAGCTCATCTCGGAGCGCCTCACGCAAGCCCGCGAGCGCCTCCCTCCAGGCACCTCGCCCGAGATGGGGCCTCTCAGCACCGGCCTCGGGGAGATCTTCCAGTTCGAGGTGCGGGCTGAGAACGCGTGCGTCCAGGGCCAGCCGGACACGGACCAGTGCTATTCCCCGATGGAGCTACGCTCTATCCTCGACTGGTTCCTGGCGTACGAGCTGCGCTCGGTCCCAGGTGTCGTGGAGGTCAACTCGTTCGGCGGCGAGCTCAAGACCTACGAGGTCGAGGTGCTCCCCGACCGCCTGCGCGCCCTCGACGTATCCTTGAACGAGCTCTTCGACGCGCTTGAACGGAACAACGCGACTGCGGGCGGCGGATACCTCGTTCGCTCGGGAGAGCAGCTCCTCGTGCGCGGCGAGGGGCGCATCCAGACCCTCGACGAGATCGGGGACGTCCTCATCGAGACCCGGGAGGACGGCGTGCCGGTGCGCGTACGGGACGTCGGCCGCGTTCACCTCGCGCCCATGATTCGACAAGGAGCGGTCACGAGAGACGCGCGCGGCGAGGTCGTGACCGGCATCGTGATGATGCTCGTCGGCGCCAACGGCCGAGAGGTCGTAGAGAACGTGAAGGCGAAGATCGCCCAGATCGCTCCGTCGCTCCCGCCCGGCGTTCGCATCGACGTGTTCTACGACCGCGCCGACCTGGTGAACCGAACGATCCGCACCGTGGCGAAGAACCTCGCAGAGGGAGCGCTCTTCGTCATCGCCGTCCTCTTCCTGCTGCTCGGGAGCATCCGCGGTGGCCTCATCGTGGCGGCGGCCATCCCCTTCGCGATGCTCGTCGCGTTCACCGGGATGAAGGCGCTCGGGCTCAGCGGGAATCTCATGAGCTTGGGAGCCATCGACTTCGGCATCGTCGTCGATGGTTCCATCATCGTCGTCGAGAACGCGGTCGTGCACCTGGCGGCGGCAGCGCGCGGGCTGAAGCGCCCGATGACCTATGGGGAGGCCGCCAACGTCGTGATGGGCTCCACGCTGGACGTGCGGAAGGCAGCGCTCTTCGGCGAGGCCATCATCGTTATCGTCTACATCCCGATCCTCACGCTCGCCGGCATCGAGGGGAAGATGTTCAAGCCGATGGCCATCACGGTGCTCTTCGCGCTGCTCGGGGCCTTCATCGCGTCGCTCACGTTCGTGCCGGTGCTGGTCGCGACCTTCCTGCGGCAGCACACCGAGGAGAAGGAGCCGTTCCTCGTTCGACTGTTGCACCGCGTGTATCCCCGACTGCTCGCGCCCCTGATGCGGGCGCCCAAGAAGGTCATCGCCGTCTGCTTGGTCCTCCTGGTGGCAGCGGGGCTGATCGCGTCCCGGATGGGCGCGGAGTTCGTGCCGCGGCTCGACGAGGGCGCCATCGCGATTCAGATCCTCCGCCTGCCGAGCGTCTCGCTCGAGGAGAGCGTTCAGGGCGCGACGCGCTTCGAGCGCGTCCTGCGCGAGTTCCCGGAGGTGGTCACGGTCATCTCGAAGACGGGCCGCGCCGAGATCGCCACGGATCCGATGGGCGTGGAGCTCTCGGACGCCATCGTCATCCTGAAACCCTCCGAGGAGTGGACGACCGCGCACACCCGAGAGGAGCTCGTGCAGCGCATGTCTGCGCGCCTGACCGAGGCGCTTCCGGGGCTCGGCTTCTCGTTCTCGCAGCCGATCGAGCTTCGAATGGCCGAGCTCATCAGCGGCACGCGTTCGGACGTCGCCATCACGATCTACGGCGATGACCTCGCCACGCTCGAGCGCCTGAGCCAGGAGGTCCAGGGCGTCGCGCGGGGAGTCCCCGGTGCCTCCGATGTCCGAGGCGAACAGCTCGCCGGCCTTCCAACGCTGGAGGCGACGGTGGACCGCGCGGCGGCCGCTCGCTACGGCGTCTCGGTGCGGGACGCGCTCGACGCGATCGAAGCCTTGGGAGGCCGGGCCGTGGGCGAGGTCTACGAAGGAGAGCGGCGCTTCCGCCTTCAAGTGCGCGTCCCAGCCGCGCTGCGCGACGACATCGACGAGGTGCGAACCCTGCCTGTCAGCGGCGCGAGCGGTCTGCTGGTGCCGCTCGGACAGATCGCCAGCATTCAGATCGTGGACTCTCCGGCGAGCGTGAGCCGCGAAAGCGTGCGCCGCCGAACGAACGTCGAGGTGAACGTGCGCGGGCGCGATCTCGCGTCCTTCGTCAACGAGGCGCAGGCGCGGGTTCAGGAGCAGGTGGAACTGCCGCCCGGCTACGTCGTCCATTGGGGCGGGCAGTTCGAGAACCTCAGGGCCGCCTCGGAGCGCCTGGCGATCGCCGTGCCCCTCGCGCTCGGGCTCATCTTCATCCTCTTGTACATGGCGTTCGGTCAGCTCAGGCCGACGTTGCTCATCTACCTGAATGTGCCGTTCGCGGCCGTGGGTGGCGTGTTCCTGCTCGCGCTGCGCGGCATGCCGTTCTCGATCAGCGCGGCCATCGGGTTCATCGCGCTCTTCGGCATCGCGGTCCTCAACGGCGTCGTGCTCCTCACGACGGTCAAGAAGCTGCGCGAGCAGGGCAGGTCGCCGCTCGAGGCTGCCAGAGAGGGAGCCGAGGCGCGGCTGCGCGCCGTGGTGATGACGGCGACGGTTGCCGCCCTCGGGTTCCTGCCGATGGCGTTGTCGACGAGCGCGGGCGCAGAGGTGCAGCGGCCGCTCGCCACCGTCGTCATCGGCGGCCTCGTGAGCGCGACCTTCCTGACCCTGTTCGTGCTCCCCACCGTCTACGCGTTCATCTACCGCAAGGATGAACCGCCGCCCTCGGGAGACGCCGGGGAGGAGACCGCACGAGATGCGGGTGGCGGTGCAGCGCAAGCCGAGGGAGCGGTGTGAAGCACAAGCTCGATATGGACCTTGTGCTGCCGAGCGAGGCGGCAGAGTGCGACGCCTGCGTCGAGCGTCTCGTGGCCACGCTCGGCGCGACCCGAGGCATCACGCACGTGCACGTGGACCGTGCCGAGCCGGGCCGGCCGAAGCTGTGCCTCCACTACGAGCCCACGTCCGTGCGACTCGAGGAGGTGGAGGCGCTCGTGGAGCGCACTGGCGCCGAGCTGAGGGCGCGCTACGAGCACCTGTCCGCGCCGGCAGTGGGCTTGCGCCACGAGCGCCAGGCGCGCCTCGCCGAGGGTGTATTCGCACGACAACCCGGCGTGCTGTATGCCTCGGTCGCGTTCGGGACGCGCCGCTTGTACGTCGAGTTCGATCCCGCAAAGACGAGCCGGGAGGCGCTCCTCGCGGTCGCGTCCAAGGCAGGGATCGTCTCCTACGCGGAGCCCGCATCTCCCGCGGCGGCCGTCGCAAAACACGAGGAGCAAGAACATGAGCACGGAGGTCCATTCGGTGAACGCTCCGAGCTCGTCTTCAGCGTCGCGTGCGGTGTGCTCACTGCCGTCGGGTGGGGCCTCGAGAAGGCAGAAGTCGGCGCGACCGTCGCGACCGCCCTGTTCTCCCTCGCGTACGTCCTCGGCGCGTGGTTCACGGTGAAGGAGGTCGCCGTCGCGCTGCGAGCGCGCAGGTTTGAGATCGATTTCCTCATGCTGCTCGCGGCCATGGGAGCGGCCGTTCTCGGCGAGTGGTTCGAGGGGGCGCTCCTGCTGTTCCTATTCACGCTCGGCCACGCCCTGGAAGGCTATGCGATGCGGCGGGCCCGCAACGCCATCGAGGCGCTCGCGAAGCTCGTCCCAGAGACAGCCCTGCGGCTCGACGACGACGATCGCGACGAGGAGGTGGCGGTCGCCGAGCTCGTCGGAGGTGACCGCATCTTGGTCAAGCCGAACACGCGCATCCCTGCGGACGGCTTCGTGAACGCCGGGACGAGCAGCGTGAACCAGGCGCCGATCACTGGAGAGAGCGTTCCCGTCGACAAGCGGCCGGTCCCGGACCCGGAGGCAGCGCTCGCGGTGCCCGACGAGCTCGACGCCGAGCATCGCGTGTTCGCGGGCACCATCAACGGAGCCGCAGCCCTGACCGTCATCGTCACCAAGACCGCCGGCGAGAGCACGCTCGCGCGCGTCGTGAAGCTGGTGGCCGAGGCCGAGACCCAGAAATCCCCGACACAGCAGTTCACGGATCGCTTCGAGCGCGTGTTCGTCCCGATCATCCTGGTCGTCGTCGTGGGCCTGCTCTTCGCGTGGATGGTGCTCGACGAGCCGTTCGCGCGGAGCCTCTACCGCGCGATGGCGGTGCTGGTCGCCGCGAGCCCCTGCGCGCTCGCCATCGCGACCCCGAGCGCGGTCCTTTCGGGCGTGGCCCGTGCCGCGCGAGCCGGCGTGCTCTTTAAGGGTGGTGCCCACCTCGAGTCGCTCGGCTTCGTTCGAGCCATCGCGTTCGACAAGACGGGCACCCTCACGGAAGGCAAGCCGCGCCTCACGGACGTCGCAGCGCTCGACAGCGCGTCGGAGGACGAGCTCCTCGCGATCGCGACGGCGGTGGAGAAGCAGTCGGACCACCCGCTCGCAGGTGCAATAGTTGACGGCGTGCGAGCGCGTCGCCCCGACCTCACGGTGCCGGAGGCCACGGAGGTCGAGGCGATCATCGGCTATGGTGTCCGCGCCAAGGTCGGTGAAAGCGTGGTGAGCATCGGCAAACCCGGCCTGTTCACGCGAGAGGGCTCGCTTCCGCCGAGCGTCGCCGATGCGGTCAGCAAGCTCCAAGGAGACGGGCGCACCGTCATGGTCGTGCACTCGGGCGAGCGCTTTCTCGGTGTTCTCGGCGTGATGGACACACCTCGGGAGAGCGCACGCACGGTCGTTGCCGAACTCCACGCGCTCGGCGTTGAACAGACGATCATGATCACGGGCGATCATCAGCTCGTGGCCGATGCCATCGCGAAGCAGGTCGGGATCCGGCTCGCGCGCGGAGACCTCCTCCCGGAGCAGAAGGTCAGCGCGATCGCCGAGCTCGCGAGATCGAAGAGTCGGGTCGCGATGGTAGGCGACGGCGTGAACGATGCGCCCGCGATGGCCAACGCCACGGTGGGCATCGCTATGGGCGCGGGCGGCTCGGATGTCGCGCTCGAGACCGCCGACGTCGCGCTCATGGCCGACGACTTGCGCGCGTTGCCGTTCGCGGTCGGGCTCAGCCGCGCGGCGCGCAGCATCATCCGTCAGAACCTCTGGGCCAGCCTCGGCATGGTGGCGTTCCTCATCCCCGCGACCATCTTAGGCCTCGCCAAGATCGGCGTCGCCGTCGCGCTGCACGAGGGCTCGACCTTGCTCGTCGTCGCGAACGCGCTGAGGCTCCTGGCCTACGAACATCGACGGGGAACGACATGACCGACGGCGACCGCAGCTACTGGGACAAGCACGCCAAGAACTACGAGCGCTCGATGGCGCTCCTGGGTCGGCCTATCCCACGCATGGTGGAACTGGCCGGCGAAGCGGTACGCGGTGCGGAGCGCGTGCTCGAGGTGGCGGCCGGCACCGGGCTCGTCACGCCCGCGCTCGCTGCTGGCGCAGGGGAGGTCATCGCCACCGACTACTCGGCGGCGATGGTCGCCGCGCTGGAGCGGCGCGTGCGAGATGCCCAGGTGGCGAACGTGCGATGCGAGCAGGCCGACCTCTACGCCCTCCGGTTCGACGACGCGTCGTTCGACGCGGTCGTCGCAGCGAACGTCCTCCACCTCGTTCCGGACTTGCCGAGCGCCTTGGCGGCACTTCGACGCGTGCTGAAGCCGGGCGGCCTGCTCGTCGTTCCGACCTTCTGCCACGACGAGACTGCGCTCTCGTGGGTCGTCTCGCGGGCGCTGGCCGTGACCGGCTTCCCGGGGCACCGGCGCTTCACGGCGAAGTCGCTCCGGCAGGCGGTCGAAGAGGCGGGTGTCCGCGTGACGCGAGCGGAGGTGCTGCCGGGCGTCATCCCGATCGGCTACGTCGCAGGGAAGTTCGGGCCCGGGTGACGGCGCGCCGTTTCGCCCGTGTGGCCAGTCTCCCGGCCGAGGGCCTCTGGGCCACGCGGCGCCTCGAACGCGCGCCAGCGGCCAACGTGGGCGCGCCTGCCGCGCTTGGCCCCCGCGTTCGCAGCGGGACGGCGCGAATCAGCGAGAGCGTCCCGGCTCGCCAGGCGTAACCACCTGGATTCGCAGGCGTTCGCATTTTCGGGACAATGCGAGCGGAGAGAACCTGTCCCGCCGAGAGGCTTGCGAATGGGTTGGTGAACGGCTACGAATCCGGAGCCATCCTTGCGGGGTCGCGGAAACGCGACCCCGTTTCTTTTTCCCGGCCGCCGAAACGACCCCGGGGGGCCGCCCGACCGGGAGGGCCGAAGCCGAGGCTCGGCCTCGCGTCAGGGCATCCGGGGGTTCGAGACCGCCTCGCGCACGACCTGCCTCGTTCGCGCGATCAATTCGATTCCCCCGGGCGATCCGTGCCCCGGCACCACGGTCGTCGGCCCGGGAAACCGGGCTTCGACCGCTGCGAGCGAGGCCTCCCACGTCGAGAGCGACGCGTCCGCGCGGTTGCCGACGTCGGTCGCGTCGCCCGACCGGATCATGCACGAACCGAACAGGATGCGCGGCCCGGGCAGCCAGACGACCACGTTGTCGGGCGAGTGGGCGGCGCCGGGAAAGAAGACTTCCGCCCGCACGTCGTCGACGGCCAGCAAGGCCTCCGAGGCGAAGACTTCGTCCGGCGGCGGCCAACCGTCGGCGCTCGCGCGTCGCGCCGTCCCCTCGAACTCGTGGACCCGGATCCCCCGGCGCCGGGCCTCCCGGATTCCACCGATCCGGTCGTCGTGGGAGTGGGTCACGACCAGGTCGGTGGCGCGACGGCCGGTTTCCCGCTCGACCCAGTCGAGGAGCGCCGCCGTCGCCTCGTCGCCCCACGCGGTATCGACCAGCAGGGCGTGGCGGGAGCCGAGCACGACGAGCCCGTTCGAGCCGATCGGGCCCAGGCCCGGCAGCGCCCGCGTGGACTCGTGGAGAAAGACCCCGGGCGCGATCGGGCGAACGGTCAGGTCGGCGCGCAGGCGGACGGCACCGTGAAATTTCTCGGCCGCGAGCCCGTTGCCCGCCGCGACGACGTCCGGCGAGTTGGTCGGAGGAGCGCCTCCCGGGGCAGGTCCGCCGCGGAGCCTCGACGGAGCAGCCGTGCACGCGGCCTGGAGCAGCCCGAGCGCCGCGAGCGCCACGAGGACGCAACCTCGCCGACCCACGCCCCGCAGAAACCTCGCCCGACCCGGCTCCGCCATGCACCGGCGGGATAGCACGGACGACGTCCGAGGCTCTCGCCCAGCTCCCGGGCCGGGCCGGAGAAAATCGGGGGACCCCGTAGGATTTGCTCTTGAAGTCCCCTAGTCACCCGTGGGATTAGGTCGGCCGACCGAACGGGCAGGAACCGGTCCAACCTCGCGCAAGGATGGGGGAAACGTGATGCGAATCCAGAAGGGGCTCTTCTTCGTCGTGGCCGTGGCCTGCATGGCCATGGCCTGGTCGCCGCGCGAGGCTTCGGCCGACGCGTACTCTTGCATCGCCAAGGTCACCGACGGCGCCCAGAAGGTGCTGCTCGCCGAGACCAAGGCGATCGCCGGCTGCGCGGCCTCCTACGCGAAGGGGACGACCTCGCAGGTGCTGCCCTGCGCGGCCCCGTTCGCGAACGCTTCGGTGAAGAGCGCGCAGGACAAACTGATCGCCGACACGGCGTCGTCCTGCGGCACCTCGCTGCCGGCCTTCGGCCTCACGTCGCTCGCGACCCCGCCGACGCTCGCGTTCCAGCACAGCGTGGACCTCTACAAGGACATCTTCGGCCAGGACGTGAACGCGCTCACGCGCAAGGACACGAACGGGCTCAAGTGCCAGGACACGATCCGCAAGGCGGTGTCGAGCTGCCAGGACACCCGCGTGAAGGGTCTCGAGGACTGCCTGAAGTCCGCCTGGAAGGCCGGCACGCTGAACGGCGTGAACGCGATCGCGGCCTGCTTCGGCGGCGTCGGCGGCAACGAGCAGCCCGACGACAAACAGAAGATCGACAAGGCCTGCCGCACCGCCATCCGCGACAAGGTCATCCCGGTCTGCACCTCGCTCGGCATCTCGGTCCCCGTGGCCATGCCGGGCTGCGGCGCGACCGACCCGGTCAGCGCCGGCTACTGCGTGAAGAATCGCTCGCTCTGCCGCATCTGCACGCTCGCCAACGCGATGTACGGCACGGCCAAGGACTGTGACCTCGCCGACGACGGCAACGACTCGAACGGCTCCTGCCCCGAGCCCACCGCCTGTGGCGACGCCGTGACCGACGGCACCGAGCAGTGCGACGACGCCAACACCGCCAACGGCGACGGCTGCTCCTCGGCCTGCGTGGTCGAGACCGGCTGGACCTGCAGCGGGACCTCCTGCTCCCCGATCCACGGCGACGGCCTGATCAAGGGCAACGAGCAGTGCGACGACGGCAACACGACGAACGGCGACGGCTGCTCGTCGAGCGGCACGATCGAGAACGGCTTCACCTGCACCGGCCAGCCGAGTGTCTGCAAGGACGCCTGCGGCAGCGGCAAGATCCGCTTCACCGAGCAGTGCGACGACGGCAACAAGGTGAGCGGCGACGGCTGCTCCGCCACCTGCCAGATCGAGACCAACGCCCTGTGCGCGGGCGAGCCGAGCGCCTGCCGCTTCAAGCAGTGCGGCGAGGGCATCATCGACGCGCCCGAGGCCTGCGACGACGGCAACAAGAACAACGGCGACGGCTGCTCCTCGACGTGCACGGTCGAGGCGACCGCGACCTGCACCGGCCAGCCGAGCGTGTGCCGCGCGGTGGGCTGCGGCGACAGCCTCATCGACGGCGTCGAGACCTGCGACGACGGGAACCTCGTGGGCGGCGACGGCTGCTCCGTCACCTGCCAGAAGGAGAGCGGCTGGACCTGCGGCGGCGTGCCGTCGGCCTGCGCCACCATCCCTGCCGACGGCCTGGTCCGCGGCGGCGAGCAGTGCGACGACGGCAACACCCGCAACGACGACGGGTGCAGCAGCACCTTCGGGATCGAGACGGGCTGGTACTGCGAGCCCAACCGCGAGCCCAGCCGTTGCGAGCTGCAGTACTCGGTGGTCATCGACTCGCCGGCGAACGGCCTCTTCACGACCAACAGCTCGACGACCGTGACCGGGCACGTGACGAACCTCACCGCGGAGCGGTCGAACCTCGACATCAACGGCGTGATCGTTCCGGTCGCCGCGAACGGCACCTTCACCACCACCGTCGCGCTCGACGCGGCCAAGATCTTCAACCCGATCCGCGTCCAGTTGAACGACAAGTGGCGCACGGGCTGGAAGGCCTACGACCGCACGGTCCAGATCCGCGGCAACTCGATCGCCGACGCGGACTACTCGTCGAACACGATCGCGCTGCGGGTGAACGACTCGGGCCTCGACAAGATCGAACCCGCGATCGTGAACCTGCTGGGCAGCGGCCTGGACCTCGCGGCGCTCCTGCCCGTGGGCACGAAGGTCATCGACAACGTCTGCGTGCAGGATTCGTTCGCGGGGTGCCTCGCGCGCGCGTCGGCCTACGTCACGAACCCGCCGCCGTCGTTCAACAGTTTCGCGGTGAACCTCGACGCGCAGAGCGGGTATGCGATCGCCTACCTCACCATCTACGGCGTGAATGCGAACGTCCGCATCGACAGCGTGGTCGACTGCGGCCGTATCGGCTTCACCTCGACCGACCTGCACGTCGACGGAGACTACTCGCTCGCTCCGGACGTGACGACCAACAACGAGTACCTCGACGTGAACCTGATCGGCTCGCCCCGGGTCGCGCTGAATGGCTACAGCCAGAACAACGACGGCAGCGCCGGCTGCGGCATCGTCCAGTTCTTCGCCGGCAACCTGCGCGACACCGTCCAGGGAGCGCTGGTCAACTTCCTCAAGGACCCCGACGGCAGCGGCCCCGCGGACGCGCCGGTCGCCGACGCGATCGAGACCGCGCTCTCGGGTCTCACGATCGCGACCACGCTCGGCGATGCGCTCGGCGTCTCCTTCAAGGCGCCGTTCACGGCCGTGATCGTCGACAGCGCCGGCTTCACCTTCAAGTCGAACGCGCGGATCGTGTCGTCGAACGGGACGGGCACGGGCCAGTGCGTCTACCCGCCGGGTGCCCCCAAGTTCTCGCGGACGCTCTCGTTCACCGAGGCCTACCCGACCTTCTCGGGGAACACCCCGGGCGGCACGCCCTTCAACCTGGGCTTCGGGCTGTCCGCCACGGCCTTCAACCAGCTGCTCAAGACCCAGGTCGAGTGCGGCCTGCTGAACCTGACCTTCTCGGCTTTCGACTTCGGCAACGGAGCCGAGCCGCTCACGGCGGCCACCATCGGGGCGCTCTTCCCCGAGTTCCAGAAGCTCCCCGGCACGACGCCGGTCCGCCTCGAGGTGGTCCCGACGATCGCGCCGATCGTCACGGGCGACGTCGGCCTGAACGGCGAGACGACGGAGCTCCGCATCTCCAACATCATCGTGCGCATCGTGCAGAACGACGGCAGCGAGAAGATCCTCCTCGAGGGTGCCTTCGACGCCCGTCTCGGTGCGAGCTTCGGGTTCGCCAACGGGGCCCTCGCGATCACGCTCGGCGGCGTCGACGCCTCGAACGTGACCGTGAACCTCCTGAAGAACGCAATCGGTGTCGACCAGGTGGCCTTCGAGACCCAGCAGTTGCCCGGGCTGGTCGCCTCCCTGGTCCCTCTGCTCACGTCGGACGCCCTGCCCGCCATCCCGCTGCCGGCCTTCCTCGGCTTCAACCTGGGCGGCGTCGGCGTGGCGAAGCTCGACAAGTTCCTGACCGTCTACACCAACCTCTCGGCTCCCTGACCGGGGTCGCCGCGGGGCGGGAGGAGTCGGCACGCCGGCCCCTCCCGCCCCGCGAGCGATCGCCTTCGAGGGCCGAGGCAGACCACAGGACCGAGGGTGTCCCCCTCGGTCTTGTCGCGAGTGGACCGGAACCGGGACGTCGATCCCGGGCGCGTCGGCGCTCCGGGGTGAGGCGTCGCCGCGAAGGTCGCCTCAGGCCGCGAACAGCGGGGCGCCGTCGACGGCCCGCCGCAGGTCGAAATTCGCGACCGTCCAGCGCTCGTCGGGCGGCCCGTCGTCGAGGCGCAGCATGCCGGTCGCCGGGTCGATCACCGCCGCCGCGGGAACGCCGAGCCACTGCACGAGGAGCGTGCCGTAGACGTCGCGCACATCGGTCGAGCGGAAGTCGTGGGTGCCCTGGCGGTAGCGGGTATTGCCGTCGCTCGCGAGATCGGACGAGGCGATGTTCGGATGATTGCCGACCACCCCGCCGTTCACCCCGCCGCCCACGACGAACATCGGCCCCTGCGAGCCGTGGTCCGTGCCGGAGTCGTTCTGGCGGACCCGCCGCGAGAACTCGCTCCACACCAGCACGGTGACGCGCCGGTCGAGCGCCGAGCCCATGTCGGCGAGGTCGTCGAAGAAGTGCTTGAGCGACGCCCCGAGCTCGGCGTGCAGCGCCCAGTGCTGGCCCGCCGGGTCGGCGCCACCCTGGTCGGAGTGCGTGTCGTAGCCGCCGTTGTCGACGCGGAAGGCGAAGGCCTGCACGCGCTCGTCGCCCGACTCGCGCGCGTAGATCGCCTTTGCCACCTCGCGCAGGTCGCGGCCGGTGCCGAGGCCCATCTTGTCGTAGCCTGCGGACCAGGCCGCCCGGTCCGCGAGGTAGAGCTTGCTCGCGGCGGGGAAGACGTCCATGCAGCGGAAGGTCGCCGTGCCCGCGTCGCCGAGCTCGCGCCACGGCCCGGGGCGGCTCGACTGGGCCGCGTAGAGCGCCTCGATCGCGGCGAGCTTCGCCGCATTGTCGGACGAGTAGGCCGAGACGTCCTTCGGCATCGTGAAGTCCGAGAGTCGGCGGGCGGCGGCGACGGCCGTCGCGTGCTGCCGGAACTCGCCCGCCACCGCGTCGCGGAAGTTCAAGCCCGGGACGTCGGTCGCGCCGAACCCGGCGGCCGGCCGGGCCAGCGTCCGGCCGAGCCACCCGCTCGTGGCGAGCGCGGACACGCCTCGCGGATTCGCCGTGTGGAACACCCGGCGGGCCTCGTCGTGCGAGAGGTTGTAGTCCGGGAAACCGCAGCCCTGGACGACCGCGACCTTGCCCGCGGCCCACAGCGCGTGCAGCCCGCCGAAGCCCGGGTCGCCCGAGGCCTCGATCACCCCCGGGACGATCCCGGCGAGTCCCGGGTGCATGCCGAGCTCCGCGCCCGTGTTGGGGTCGCGGCCGGCGAGACCGGCGACGGAGAGCGGCAAGAGCGGATTCGGGCCGTCGACCGCGAGCCGCAGCCCGCCGGTGCCGCCGAGCCTCGCCGCCTCGTAGTCCGAGCGCAGCGAGCCGTCGCCGTCGTCCATCGGCACGATCGTGTTCAGGCCGTCGTTGCCGCCGTCGAGCACGAGCGACACGAGGTAGCGATCGCCCTGCGCGGCGAGCGCGCCTCGCACGAGCGGCCGCGAGAAGAGCCCGGGCCCGAGCAGCGCCCCCGCGGTGAGCCAGCCGGTGCGCGAGAGGAATCGGCGTCGATCCATGTCCGGCATCCCTTCAGTGGAGCTGGTAGGCCGGCGACTGGAGCACGAGGCCGATCAGGCCCCGCAGCTTCTTGTCGACGGTGACCGGGTCGAGCAGGTTCACCGGACCCGCGCCGAGGTAGCCGACGAGGGCCGCGCGCTCCCCCGCCGAGAGGTCCTCCCGCACGCCGAGAAGCTCGGCGACCGCATCGACGATGGCTCCCGGGTCGGTCAGCGTGGAATCGACGAGCTTCTCCGGTCGCATCCCGCCGGTCGAGCGCGCCGTGTAGACGTCGCGTGCAAACCCGAAGCGCGCGAGAAGCGACTGGCTGCCGACCCAGGCGCCCTCCCAGTCCCAGCCGAACACGCTCGGCGGGTTCAGCACGACCTGCCCCATGTTGGAGAGGTGCGTGTAGACGCTGCGGTCGCCGAGCCCCGGCACGCGCGAGTCGCGGCCCATGAGCTTCACCCCGAGGGTCTTCAGCGTCGTCACCGCGAAGTCGATCGGCCACTTCACCGACTTGCGCGCGGGGTCGTCGAGGCCGGCGTAGAACGCGTCGTGGACCAGGATCTCGCGCACCAGCGCGCCGACCTCCCACCGGGTCGCGAAGCCCGAGCGGGAGATCACCTCGTCGATCGCGAGGCGCTCCTCGGAGCCGGGCTCCGGAGAGGCGAAGCCGCCGCGGTCCACGCCCTGCGCATCCCGGTAGGCCCCGTACGCGAAGAACTCGAAGAGCCGCTTCGCCGTGCGTCGCGCCACGGTCGGCACCCCGTCGCCGTCGCGGTGAGCGAAGACGATCTCGGTCACCCGATCGATCTCCTGCGCACCCTCGCCGGCGTCGGCGAAGCTCGCTCCGCCGGGGCCGAACCCGCCGTAGCCCTGCGGGCTCGCGTCGTCGGCCCCGAACAGGATCTTGGGGCCCCGCTCCGGATAGGCCGCCTGCGTGTCGTGGCGAGAGTCGCGGAAGACCGGCGCCCCGCTCGTGCGGTCGATTCCCCAGCCGGAGAACGCACGCGCGATCGCGGCGGGGTCCTTCTGGTCGGAGTAGTTGCGCCGGCCGTCGAGGTCGACCGTCCCGAGCGTGAAGAGCTCGAGCATCTCCCGGCCGTAGTTCTCGTTGGGCTCGGTCTTCGAGTTCTTCACCGTGTCGAGGAAGATCATCATCGCCGGGTCGCGGTTCACGGCCTTCACGAGGTCGATCATGTTCCCGCGACAGGCCTTGCGGAGCACCTGGTTCTGCCGCCCGACGAGGATCTCGTCGCCGACCTTCCCGAAGGACGTCGCGAAGTGGTCGTGCCAGAAGAGCACGAGCTTCTCGTTCAGCCCCGAGCGGGCCTTCAGGAGGTACTTGACCCAGGCGTTGTGCAGCTCGCCCAGCGAGCGTCCGCCGGGCTTGAAGCCCGCGGGCGTGAAGGACACGAGCTCGTCGGCCGCCTGCCCGCGGGTCAGGCCGAAGCGCAGCCAGCGGTCGACCACCCGCTCGCTCGCGCCGAAGCCGCTGCGCCGCAGGAGGTGGCGCGCCGAGCGCCGGTCGAGGATCGTCGTTTCGCCGCCCATCGCCGTCTCACTCCTCCGTGCCGGGAACCCAGCCGGTCGCGGGGGCCCCGGCGTCGATCCAGAGCCGCACGATCTCGACGAGGCGCGAGGGCAACGCCCTGCGCCGCAAGGGCATGCGCTCGCCCAGCCCGGCCCCGAGGTCGCCCGAGAGCTTGCGGAACAGGAGGCTCGTCGCCGCATCGCCCGGTGTCACGCGATTCCAGCCGAGGTCGGCCGCCGCCGTCGTGGTCGGCGTGACGCCGACGAGATTCGACCGGGACGCCCCCACCTCGAGCAGCAGTCCCGCCATGCGGGTCTGCGAGTCGTGGCAGCCCGACAGGGCGCACGAGCGATCGAAGACCTGTCCCTGGATGCGATCGAAGGTGCCGTCGAAGAGTGTCGTCGGGATGCAGGAGTCTTCGGCGGGCACACACGAGAGCCGGAGGACGTCCGCGTCCTCGATCCGGCCGATGCCGGGGATCGGGAGCGAGATCGCGTGCGTCCGGAGCGTCTTGCGCGCCCCCCGACACCGGTTGCCCGCGAACGGCCCCGCAAGCGGCACGACCACCCGCGCCGCGCTCGTGCAGAGGTCCTGCTCGGTTCGCGGGAGGTCGAGTCCGTCGACCCGCGACTGGAGCGCCTGGAAGTCCGGGTCGAATTGCGGGTCACCGTCGTCGAGCGCATGGGCGACCACGATTTCGTCCGCGCCCGGCGACAGGCAGGAAGACGCATCGCGCGTGCTGCTCGCACAGATGCGTACCGTGAACGCACAGGACCCGTTCACCGTGCCGTCGGCGTCGCAGGCGGGGTCTCCGTCGCGGCACCGGATCGAGGAGCCGCCGGCGGCCGGTTCCGCGTCCGTGCGGAAGATCGAGACGCAGTCTCTCGATCGGGGTCCGCCGCCGGGAACGTCCGCGGCGACGGCGGGTCGGGACGCCGCCATCGCGAGGCAGGCGGCGAAGAGTGCGACCGCCGATCGCGGGCCCGGTCCCGATGGGGTCGCGAAGGGTCGCCCCGCACCCCGTCTGCTCGTCCAAGCCTTCATCCCCGGCCCCGATCGCTCCTCGCCGCTCGACCGCCCGGAGAGGGACGGGACCGACGTGTCTGCGATCTAGCCGCAGGGACCGACCTGCGACAATCGGGAAAATTCCGACGCGCCGAGGCGCCGGGGATCAGAGCGTGAGCAGTCCGCCGATGATCGTGGCCACGAGTGCGATGGCCGTCAGGACGTCGGTGAAATTGAGTGTCTTGGTGGTCTTCGGTGCCGTGGTCTGCATGGATGTCCCCGGGATCACGCGTCTCGACCCGGCGAGGGCCGTCGACGGTGTCTTCCGATTCGATGGTTGTCGAGAAAGGCCGCCCGTAGGGTGGAACCCGATCGGGGCGCGAACCGTTGTATCGGCCTCACGAATTCCAAAGTCAAGGAAATTCGCGCCGCGGCCGCGCCCTCGGCGCCCCTAGGGGGAGCGGACCCATCCCCTGCCCGAGACCGGGTCAGGAGCGCCTGCGGGGGCTCCGCACCCCGCTCGACGGTACCGCGGCCTGCCCGGCCCCGGGCGCGCCCGGTCCCGTCCCCTCGCCTTCGGCGGGCAGGTGCAAAGGGCTCGC
>Ga0075471_10000083_pt1 | contig 41622 bp, 63 predicted proteins | sample DEB19_08_DNA_2_FD_74787 | JGI IMG/M metagenome (GOLD analysis project Ga0075471, IMG submission 74787) | Aqueous microbial communities from the Delaware River and Bay under freshwater to marine salinity gradient to study organic matter... | ecosystem: Environmental > Aquatic > Marine > Coastal ...
ATATGCGTTAGTGAAATCTTCCGAATACTGTGCGCTGTTTGTCCTCTGCTCCTCCATCAGCAAACCACGACTCACCCAGCTTGTGCCGTTGTAGGTGTGGTCGAAGCGGGGCGCGGAGTTTGCTGATGATGTAGTTGGGCAGTAAGTGCCAACGGTGGAGCCGGTTTCAACTTGTGCGCCCCAAATGTAGGTGTACTCTCCAGAAGACGAAAATGTCGGGTAAGGGTTCACAAAAGATGATGTGTTGCTTGTAAATAGATCGTAATAGCCTGTATTGGCTGATGGCAAAGTTCCTGTCACAGAAACCCTGTACCAGCCATTGCCAGCATTAGTGATAGAAGACGAGGTGTATGATGCTGCACCGCTTGAACCTGTCGCTGTGATTAAGCCGTTTAATAAATCAACAACAACTGAAACGCCAGCAGCAGCAGGACCAAGAATAAATTGAATGTATCTTCTAGTTCCATACTTGAAATAACCACTTGCGGTCATCGTTGCGCCAGCGGAATGACTAACTGCTGAACTGTTGTAAATATTGAAAAATGTGTTGGCCACATTTTCTGTAAATTTATCTGCGGTTGTTTTTCCGTCTGGCGCAATTATTTGGTCGGTTGAAATCGTTCCGTTTTGCTTTACCCACGCAGCGTTGCCAAAATCTTCTGAATACAAAACCTGATTTAAAGCAGCGTACCGCAGCACCCCGCTCCCATCGAAGTAGCTGCCGGTGGATGCTCGACTGAAACTTGGCGTGGGTCCACGATAAGCGGTCAGGGACTTATCCAAGGCGAAGCGAAGGTCAAGGGCAGCGGATAGGCCAGCAGCAGACTTTCCAGCGTGAAGGAGGGGCAGGCTCATTTACGGCATCCTCAAGTGTTGCGTGACGATGGAAAGTTTCTCGACCACTTCTTCCATCTTGTCAATTTTGGTGTTCATTTTGTCTAAGCCGGCTTGAAGGCCAACCAATATGTCAGCCTGCTTTTCAACTGTTTTGGCCAATGATTTGTTTGTTTCTTCGGTTGAATCCAAAAACTTTGTATGTCGATCCCGAAGCGGGACAACCACATAAACGCCAATCCACAGCAGCGAGGCAGCACCAATCCCGTATTCCAAAACCTTGCCCCAATCAACAGCTGCCTCTGCCATGAATGACTCCCCGAATAAAAAGCCAGCGCAAGCGATCGTTCCAATCAATCGCTTGCGCTTGTTGTTCACTTCTTCAATTTCTCGATCAAAATGCCAAGAAGGTAATTGGCAACAAACATCAGCAAAGCTGGGCTGAATGCAACAACACCTTCCGATGGATTTTGACCGAGCATTTCAAGGGCTTCAATCGGATCGTCCGTTCCGATTGAATCGCCAACCACCGATTTAGGCGCACCGGCGATTGATCGGTAACACCATTTCAGCAAATCAAGAATTGATTCAAAGACCTCGACATCCCAAGGACGATTGCCTTTGGCGAAATCGAGGACAATAGCAAACGCAGCTGTAGGAAACATCATTTTTCCCCTTCTGGAAAAAGCGAAGATAAGCCTCGCAAGTTTGGCGTATCCTCTATTTAAGTAAATGATCCAATCAAACAAACCAAAAATCCCTCGCTGGAAATCCTTGCACGGATGAAAACGCCCAAGTGTCATTCATCTTGAGCATCTTGGAAAATGTGATTTCGTCACAATAAAATCCTTCGGGGCCGGGATCACCCGGGCCAACTGGGCCAGTATGCGCCGATGCGCCCCATGAATTATCTATGCGAAAATACGATTTGCCAGATATGTCCGCATATCCAGCAACGCACATACAATGGTTCCAAGTGCCGGATGGTTGAGCGATTCCCGATGCGTTTCTTGACATCGAAAATCCTTGCGAAGAACAAACCGCAATGCCGTAGCCTTGGGCCAATGCTTTCTTCGCTTCTTCAATTGTTTTAACCAGCGTTGTGGTTTTGACCGGATACCGTTTGGCAACGGATTCCAATTCAGACGGAACGCCAGTCGCACCGAATTCACGACAGCGTTTTTCATCGTATTGGCGCAAATCAAATTGACCGTAAACCGCACGATCAATCACGCCCCATTGATTCACGAATTTTGCAGCCCATGCGCCGATGGAACCATCCCCACGAAGGCGACCACCACCTATTTCGACACGACTGCCACCGTAAGTTATTTCTTCTGCTATGTCTCGATATTCTTCTTGGTCGCCACGGGCGATTTCGCTCAACATGGTGTATTCGATGGCTCGGTTTGTGCCGAAGCTTACACAACTGCCTACCCGGCCTTGGTTCCTTGGTGGAAGCAATTTCCCAAGAACCTTTTTGGCTGCATCCCAAAGGAAAACATTTTTCGGCAATTCAGCTTCTGGAATTGAACCAGCTGGCGTGTCACCAAATGATTGATATTCCAAATCGGAAGCAATTTGCGCCACCGCTTCAGGATCGTCCACCCATCCCTGAGCGTATTCGGTTAATTCATCCATTGGCCAAACCCTCCAAAATGGCTGATAAACTGGTGAAATAATCGGATAGCGAAGTCCTTAATTCTTCGCTTAACACCATGTCGCCACGACTGCCAAATCTTTGTTTCATGTCAGCAGCAATGGCCCTGCGAATTTCCACGATGGATTGCGGGTTTAACTTGGCAATTGCTTGCGCTTGAAGCCCGTTGTAAACATCCGCAACAGTTGAATTGCGAGGTAATTCGCTTGCGCCTTGACGATAAATGGATGCCAAAACTTTAACTTGCTGATTCATGCCCGGTTCTTGAAGACCGCCATAAATCCCAGCAAGCGTTTGCCCAAGAGCAGCGAGCGGGTCAGGTTTTGGGGGAACAATAGGATTAGGCGAAGGATTTGGTGCATTCCCGATGATTACTGTCACGGTTGATGGATCACTTGGCTTATTGCCGATCGCCGTATAAGCGATGATTCTGTAACGACCAGCGGGGCCTGTAACGACAGTCGCCTTTTTGTTTGCCAACAATTCAGCTGGGAAGATGGATAAACCCGGATCGACAGAAACGAACCGAACTATTTCGCCGGAAGTTTCGGCGATGATAGTGATGAATTGATTTGGCTCGCCACGGATTTCCGTTGGCAGTTTCAAATCCTGACTAAAAACAAGCAGCAAAAATCCAAGCATATTCATTCCTCCCCGGAATACTTTTCACAGGTCAAACATTGCCTTCCACCAGACAAATCAACCAATCGGCATCTTTCAAAAATAGCACATTCATATTCGTGGCAAGCGCCACAACCGGATCGGTTTGTACCTTCAATGCGATTTCCCAAATGGACGCAAGGAAGACGCATTCTTTGAATTTGTGGCGGGATGAGTACAGGTATTTCCGGTTCGTTCAAATTTTCTTGAAAATTTGCTGGCGATGATTCGTATATAGGGTAGGAACCTTCTGAAACTGGCGTGTAACATTCTTCAGGCAACAATTCTGAATTTGGGAAATTCAAAGCGTATAGATAAACATCAAAGCCGGTTCGTGTCGCAGTAAGAATTCTGGGACTGTTTGTTTTCGCCACATTGGCAATTGAAATGACCCAACCAGCCCCATTGTCATTGGTGCAAATATAAATCGGCCCGCCATTTATTTGTTTGACAATAACATCAATGCCGGCAACGGACGGAGCGTGTTGAACTTGTTGAACAGCCCCAATGGCTTCGATTCCACCGGGCAATCCAAGAACCCCGTAAGTTGCTGCGAATGTTGCTGTGTTGTAAACGCAAGTGCCAATTGGTGGCGTAACGCTGGTCAATGTGATTGTGTCACAACCGCACGAATCAGTTGCTGCACAAGTCAGCGAATTAAAACCAAATTGAGTGAACCCACGAATGTTGTAATTACTTGTCGATTTGATGAATCCACGAAAACACGACAACCATTGAGAACCATCCCAAAAACCACAAATGTCTGGAACAGCGTTTCCGGTTGATCCGCAACCGATTCGCATGGAAAACATTCCAACATTCATTTTGGCGTAAGAAACCGGATCGCCTTTTCCCCCGATTTGATTAACTGAAATTGAATAATATGCTGGCGATTGAAAACTGCGTGAGCGGTATTTTGTCGGATCAACGCTTGGCGTTTCTGTCAAAGTTTCAGACCAAGAAACATAAGTTGTCCAAGTGTTTCCTCCGGTTGTCGGAACCAAAACATAAACGGTGACCGTCACGGAAATTTGAGTGTTGTTCAAAGCATCAAGAACAGCGACCCATTTGTATTGTTGAGCGCAACCGCCGGGGCCTGAAACGCTTGCAAAATATCCGACTGCTTGCCACCTATTTGCATTCGGTTCCGCATCGTTGCCCGGGTTGATGCACTTGAATTGCGCTGTTTTTTCTTCAAATCCCAACCAATAACTTGGGCTGGGCGTTGTGGATGGAGCGCAAATTGGCCCGTAAAAAGTGATGCCAATTTGTCCGCCAGCTTGCGGAAATCCAATATTGCACAACGAGCAATCAATATTAACCGGAATTGTGGAAGGAATGGTTCCACAAACATTAGATGCCACATTCTGGTTGTATGTGGTCATGGTGTCACGAATACCCGAAAATTAGACAGATTGAAAAGAATTGTCTCATTTCCACCGCTGACATAATTGAATACCGTGTTCCATTTCCAATTCGATGTCATGCTTCCGCAAAGCATATACATATATTGGTCGCAAATATTCCAAGTCGTTGCATCTCTGTTGTAAACCCAATGCCGTGCTGAACCAATTTTTGGCGATTTCAAAGTTTGGCCAGACGCTGGAGAAGCGACAAGAAACATATGCGTATCGACTGAAAAAAACTGGTAAGTGGTTGTGACTTCCGGTTTGATTGGAAGCGGACTGTAATAATCTTCCGGCTTAAAACCCGGGATCGGATATTTGATGAATCCCATGCCAAAGTAAAACATCGCTGTATAGCCAACATATTGGCCAAGCAGCGTTCCACCGCTTGAATAAGTATTTACCGGCGTACAAAACGGAATAAAGTTTTGACAATAAGAATCCGTTGTCGTTGGCGATGCGCCTGAATCCTCGTAATAGTTGACCGCAAGAAACGGTTGCGGAATATCTTTGTTTGTCCAGAAATACATTCCCGGGTGCAGAAATCCCATCCAATCGGGCTGATTGCTTAATGGCGTTGCTGCATCGGTGAAATAAAAACTGTTTTTTCCAGAATAAGAATTGTTGTTTGGCAAAGCGGAACGCTTCAATCTGCGCCTGACCATTGTGACCATATGCGCTTCTTGAACGGCTGGGCCTGACGCACGGTTGTTGTACGGGTCAGATGGTCCCATGATTTTTCTGCTTCGCCAATTCACAAGATCAGAAGCATTGAAATAAGTTGGAAGCGTGATTGTCGCTGTGGTGTTGCCGTAAAGAGGATGCGGTGACAATGCGTCAGGGATTCTTGGATCGTCCAAAAGTTGAGTGCCGGGATTGCTCAAATATGCGTTGCACCCAAACAAACCGGAATCCGGGTGGCTTGACAATGGAGGGCTTGATCCAAGCAAATGAATGCAAAATTCTTTGAACGGCATACAATGCCGAACTGGTTCAACCAGACAATCCCCTGACAGCAAATATCCCTTTGCGCCTGCGCCCATTGTTTAACCCGAAAATGAAACGGTGATTGGGCATTCACAGAATCCATCCGAAATCGTTCCTGTAAATGTCAGCGTGACAATGCCCGTGCTTGGATTTTGACTGCACGATCCGGTTGGCGTTCCCGTGACATTATCCAGCGACCAATTCGGGTAAAGTTCCGTTTGATTGATTGTGCAACTGATCGGTGGCCCTGCGTTTGTCCATGAAAACAAAATGGTAAATGAACCGCTTGAATAACTCCAAGCAAAATCACAAGCGCCTGTTCTTGCAAGCGTTCCCGTGATGACTGTGGTTGGCCATCCCGTGTTGCAACTTGTGTTGGGTGGAATGGGTGTAGACGGGCCAGCGGTGAAATTCAAAGTGGATGGCAGCGCCCTTAAACCCCAGCATGGATGATACGAAGGATTGTAAGGAACTGTCGGCTCAAGTGTTTTGCAATCCAATAAAGTGGTTGTCATACGCTCACGCAAGTTGTGTCGTAGGTGACAGCAAGTTGGCCACCCGTGCATTGAACGGAAGTCACATGGGGGCAATCCATCGTGTTGCCTGTTCCTTTGGTGATGAATTCCATCACCGGCATTCCGTCAGGTCTTGCCCTGTAACGCATCAAAACAATATCGCCAACAGTCGCAGCTGAACCATCAAGCGCATACGCTGGCATATTGGTTGTGGTTCCTTTGATGACCGGATAATCAACCCGATCGTCCCTGAATTTGGTTGCGTTGGCGCATGGTTCCATCGTTGTCCATGCGTGTGGGATTCCATCGCACGGGGCCGGATCGACAGCAGCACCGACTTCGGTGATCTTTGCCACGAACCATTCGCTCAGGATTTCCCCATCAACGGCTTGCGCCATTATTCACCCGCCGGAATGGTTTCACGATAAAGGAAAAGCCTACGCATATCGTAACTGTAAAACACGGGCTGACCAGTTGCCGGGTTGTTGCTGTTGCAACAATAGCAGTACCGCATCAACCCTGAATGGGGCATCATGTTGTGATGCTTGGGAATCACCCAACCGGGGACACCGGCAGGCGTGTCAGCTTGCATTTCAGGGGCAACTTCAAACTGCTCAAAAACAAAAGTGATGTCGCAATATTTATTGTCATAAATTGACTGGTCAATCTTGTTCAAATCAATTGCCGTTGTAGGTCTTGGCCCGGGATAATCGTTGATTTCCATTCCCAAGAACAACAACGATCCATCAGGAAATCCAAAGAAGTTTCCAGTCGAAGCGTAATTCACTCGCCCGTAAGCTTGCTGAATTGTTTTGCTAGTCACCATCTTGTAAGGAACATAGAACCAAGTGATCTTTACCGAGTTTTTGACAACGGTGATTCGTGGCCCAGCACCATTCGCTTGGCTGATCGGTTGCGGAACACCGCCGGGAAGGTCAGGCGAATGAAGGAAAAACGAACCATTATTGCTTGGTAGCAGTTGAGCGTTGGGTTCGTATTTGATCCGGGTATAGCGCAAATATTCTGCGTAGTCCCTGTAATTTTTGCCACCACCATCTGGACTGTAATAGCTGACATTGTTCCAGTACGGAGCCATTTGCGTGTCGTTAATCAGCAAATATGGGCGTGATTCAAAAGTCACAGTCACACGATACTTTTCATAACGCACATAAAAGCTGGGCAAATTGCGCTCAAGCTCGTCATTCAAACTAACAATGCTTATTTCGGCATCATTCGCACCAGCTGCACCAATGCCGACAACCCGATCAATCTTGCTGGCATAAAGCCAGTTGTATTCAGGATGAGCCAATGGAATTGTCCGAATCAATCGACCGGTCAAATTTCCATTGTCATCTGTTTTTTGAATGACCGCTTTGCCCAGAATTTCAGTTAAAAAAGAATCCAACCCATTCCGAACAACAATGAAATCCATCGAAGCGGAACCGCCATCCATGCCAAACGAAGAAACGGATGGACTGACGGCATCAATGGATTCCCAGAATTTTGTGTAAAGCGTTCCAGCAGCCATTAGAATTTACCCCTTCCGGCTTGTCCGATCTGAATGGCTGGAGCTTGGTTTTCACCCTGACGAACCAGCGTTTCAATTCCTTCAGCCATTTTTGCTGTGTTTTCAGCCGTTTTGAATTCGGGCGTATTGACGCTGCTTCCAAAGCTGGCTTCCATCAATTGCCTTCCAAAATCAGCAAACCCGACAAACGATGCGCCTTTTGCAGCAGCGCCACGGGATGCGTCACGCTGAATTCCGGGAACTTTCAAACCGGGGCCGGTCTGTGTCGGTGCGATCATTCGCAGACCTTCAGCAGCTTTTCCAATGAGCCAAGCGAATACGCTGACCACTTTGGCCACAACCGCTGCAAGCAATTTCAACGCTGGGATCAAAAGCGGAACAATGATTTGCATCATTGGTACAGCCAAGGCAAACATTGCTCCGATCAAATCGGTGATCGGTGGCATCAACATCCCGACCACATCCATCAACGCCGAAAACAACGGCACAAGCGCATCAATGTATTTGAACAAACCTTGGCCTATGGTTGTCGCAAGTGTTCCCAGCCATCCAGCTAAAAGCTGGAATTGCGGAGCAAGCGCATTCAGCAAGCCAGAAAAAATGGCAATGACTGGACCAGCTATATTCAAAATCGCATCGGCCAATAATTTAAAAGTTGGCATCAACGCTTGAACGACTGGAACCATTGCATCCGCAAAAGTGCGAACCACCGGCACAACAGCAGCCATGACAGGCACAAACAGTCTGCCAATCACGGCAAACAAATCATCAAACGCTAATTGCAATTGCTCAACAATCGCTGGGTTTAACGCTCCAGCAAATTTCTCAGCGACAGCGATAATGCTGCCGAAAGCGTCTCCGACTCCTTCAAAAATTGCAAATGGGGCTTTGGCCAACGAAGCGGTTACAGCAACAAAACTTCCAGACAACATGGCAACGGTTGTGGCCAATTTGCCAAAAGCGTTTTCCATGCTCAAAAATTTTGATCCAACTTTGGAAGCAGCTGCTCCTAATTTGGAAAGCGCAGTTGATCCGACAACCGCACTTTGGGCGAGGTTGGAAAATGTCTGCGCCAGTTGCATCATTGCTGCATCACCGGCTGCCATAAATCATCTCCCTCGCTTCTTCTTCTGATTTGCCTTGAGCTACCCAAAACCGAACAGCTTGCTGTCTATCCGATTCCCCGTCATCCCATGCGTATGGCAAAGGAATGGCGTTTCCTTTTTCATCCCGCTTTCTGAAATAAATGCCCAGAATTTGCCTCGGGGTCAGGTCAGCAACTTGCTCCATTGAAAGCAAATATGGCTCATCAATGAGCGTTGCCACCATCTGTGGCCAATGGGGCACTATGTCGCTTCCGTTTTCCCCGCTTCCTCGTTTCCCTCCGTTCTCGGCATGGATTCAAGAATCACTTGATCCATCACAATTTTAAGTGCTTCAGCCTCGTTTTGAATCAAATACTTGGCCCGAATCTCATCGACATCTAGCATCAAGCAAGTCAAAGCGATCATGCCGGGAACCGATTGCAACGCTCTTTGGCAATCAACCCCACCAAAAGCATAACGGCCAGCAATGATGTCGGACGAAACCGCCGAAATGGCATCTTGAAAAGATGCGCCTAAAGTGTCCTTATGCTGGATCACCGCTTTCAGGGCACGGGATTCCAACCATTTCTCGAACTGGCCCATTAACGCAAGATTGAGCGGTTTGACTCGATGCGTGTTGCCGTCCTTGGCAGTAAAAGTAATTCCTTTTGCTTGCGTTCCGATTGTTTCGGAAATCGTCCTCATTGTCATTTTGAAACTCTATTATCAAGTTTGGGTAACATCAAAGTCACCTTGCGTATCGGCAGAACAATTCCACCGCATATACCCACGAACATTCTGCTCTATTGAGAATTGCGAAACAATAGCTGGAACGGTGACAACGCCGGTTGTTCCGTAAATGGCTGAATGCGTCAAAAGAATTCGCACATAATTTCCAACATGAGGCGTTGAAGCTTGAACGGTGCATATTCCAGTCAATGAAACTTTGCCACGACGAACACCACCGAAGGTGACTTGTCCCGGAGTGCCGAATTCCATGAACCTTCTTTTGTCACCGGGAATGGATGCCATCAATGGCACAAGCGGGTTCAAGCGAACTTGGTCATAAGGCCAATCCACCTGCCCACCATAAATTGAAATGTTTGTGGTATCGACTGTTGGCGCATCGACAGTCAACGAAAAAGAATCCGCCTCAAGCTCCAGCGTTGCGCCGTAGATGAGGCGGGCGTTTCTTCCGTATAGCGAAACCAATGGGGCAGACATTCAAGCCCCCGATCAAGCGGTGATGGAACCCGAAATTTCCAAAGTCGCCTTGTCCTTGACAGCGGTATTTTTCTTAACGCTGGTCAAAAGAATGGTTCGGGTTGCCGTGCCACCTCCACCACCGACATCGAAAATGATGGTTCCTGTCAACCCAGCGGTTGGGGTGAGTCCCGTGTAAGGGCCGGACGCTGACATGGTTCCTGCTACGATTCCTGCGATCAGTTGACGAACTCCACCCGAAGTGAAGTTGGTGCAGTCGATTTCCTCGCAGGTGTCATCCAGCGTCCAAGTGTCCATCGGGTAAGCGACAGCCCCAATGACGATGCTGGCGTTTTTACCGGCATAGAAAGCCATGTCACGGTCCTCCAATGATTGCGATGTTATAGGTCAGCGTTACTGCGCCTGTGTTTGTAAGTTTGAGATTGCGAACAGTTGAACTCACAGTTGCAGCCGTTGGTTGGGTGAAACCAAAGCCACCATTTGACGGGATGGTGATGCTCGGGGTTGTTCCACCAAAGAACCAAACCAACGGATTGCTTGCACCCGGCTCCAATTTCAATGCAGCGTCTGTTGTCTTCACAACAATCGAATAAACACGAACCATCGAAACCGCTTGGCCAAGTTGATCCGTGAATGAAAACAAATCAATCGTTGTCGATGCCGAAGCTGCAAGAGTTCCTTGAGCGACATAAATGCTATTCGCTGCTGCTGCGCCAACAGTCAACGAAGCGTTCAACGAAAGCCCGTCTGGGCCTTGAACGGTGTCTTGATAACCCGTATTGGTTTTCCGCTGCTGCCATGCAGCGGAAATCCCAATGTTGGCAAAATCTAGTGCCATTTGTTACACATCCTCAAGCACATAGACATAAAGGTTCCCGCCGGGGGTGCTGCTCACCGCAAGCGTAGCGCAATCGCCCGTGATCGGATTGGTTGTTGGAAATCCGTCTTGCCAAATCAACGGCTTGTTTGCGACCAAAGCAAAAGTGTTAACCGTGCTGCCACCGCTGTTTTTAGTCAGAACAGTCATGGCTGCATCAGCCCACATGACAACAGATTTCACTTGGCTGGCATCAATCGGAAAGATCACCGCAAATGCGCTTGCGCCGGGAGCGATAACCACTTCAGCAGCGGATGATCCGTCAGCGGTTTGCGTAGAAGTAAATTGCTGATTCGGGCCACCAGAATTGCTGAAAACAATTCCGATTGAATGATTGATTGCCATCAGTTAATCCTCTGTTCAAGGCTAAGGAAACTGCAACGAAATGTTGTCAATTCTACTGTTGATCGGTTCTCTACCTGAATAAATGGCCCACCTGAATTTAACTGGGTATCGTAAACAGTTCCAGCACCACCAAGTAACGGCTGATAAATCGCATTGCGAATGGTTTGCCTGAGCGACAAATAACCTTCAACCGCAAGGTCTTGATTGCGATCACCGACAAGGTACATCACCACCACAACAGGGTAGATGTAAGTCACATTTTTGTTGAATGTTTCCTGTTCAATGATTTCCCCGTCTTCGGATGGCGAAATAACAACCATTGGAAACGGGTCGCCTGAAAGCATCACGGGACGCTTGCGAAGCGCAACAGTCGCATTGGTGGAAACAGCGGTTTCAACCCGTGTTTTCAATGCGCTCAAAATGTCAAAATAAACACTCATGGGGGAGGCAAATCCACTTCTTCCACGGCAGTACCGGCTTGAGCTTCACACTCAAGTTGGTATTTGTTGCCCCAAACATCAATGTTCACGGCTGAAATATACCACTTGGTTCCCGATATGTCGGATATGTACCCGTTCAGCTGAGGAACCAATGATCTCCAAATAATTTCCCGGGAACCGTCCACAGAAGTTGTTGTGTTCCATGCCAGCAACGCTTGCGGATTAGATTCGGCCACAATCGCATTAGCTGCACGAACCGGTGAACGCCAAAGGTTCCACACACAAAAAGTGCGATACCCAAGCGTTCCGTCACCCATGTCGCTTAAAACGGTATCAACGCCTTGTTGCAAAGCGTAATCGACTGTTCCACCTGTTCCATCGGGATTTGTTAGCGTGACAGTTTGTGTGTTGTCAAACGCCATGAAATCGCCGGAAATGTCGATCGTGGGCATGGTTCAAACCTCAGTAGATTTGCGCCCGTATTTCGACAGGATTCAAAATCTGCGACAGCTTATTCAATTCTTGAATCTGCCTCAAAAGCGATTCACGCCATTCGGAGCGTGAAACCGACTGGCCCCCAACCGAATAGCTCGGCTGGGGGCTAATCGAATCCGCAGTCAACGCATTCATCAAATTGGTGCGTTGAGTTGCAATTGCAGCAATGTCATCAGCAAGCGCCATTAGGATACCCTGTAAGCGTGTTCCGTTGCGATGATGCCCATTGCGTCATTGTAGGACTTGATCGCTTCAGCTTGGGATTCTGCCTCAATTTCCATATTCGGCAGCGATTCCAACCCGATTGTCCAAATCCTTTTTTCACTCGCCATGAGCGTCTGGGATTCTGCCGGAACAGCCGGTGCGAGCTGTTCGCTCGTCACCGGCTGAATCAGGTCAGGGCCAGACTCTTTGCGGGGTCTAGCCATTCAAATTACTCCGATCCAAGAACCACATAACGGGGATCACGGACACCGGCGACACCCATCCAGCTGGCTTTGACAGCCAGAGCGATGTCTTGGTTGAACTCCAAGGGGTTCAAAGGAGGCGCTTCGACCACGGTCAAAGGCTTCGCTTCACGCCAGACGAACGCCTTCTTGAAGTCGCCCAGATACACACGCAAGTTAGCGTTGGCAGCGGTCACACCGCTGTCGGTCAACGCCTTCAGAGCGTGAGGACTGGTCATGATTTGGTAATCACGATCCAGCGGGTTGTCGCTGACATTCTGGATCGGCGCACCGCTGGTGGCATAACCCGGATTGTTACGACGAACTTCGGTTGCGTTGATGATGCTACGAGCTTGGTACTTCGTGGCAGGCATCACCAGCATTTGCTTCGGCTCCACCAGAATGGGGTAGCCGGTGACGGGATCGACCATGTTCACGAACAGCTGTTCAAGGCTGTTGATCGAGGTCCAATCCGTCAGCGAATAGGTGGTGATCCTGTTGATCCACGCCCCGCTGGTGAGGTAGGTGTTGTAGCTGGTTCCGTTCCAGCTGTGGTTGTTGGTCACGCCCAGCACGACCTGAAGGATTTTGTATTCCTTGGTCAGAGCGAGGTAAGTGCCGACAGACCGGGCCGAATCCAGAATCTGGGTGGTCAGGTCGCTGTAAATCGCTTCCATGCTCACCGCACAGATGCGCCCGTGCTTCTCAACGCCGGGGTAAGTGATGTACTGACCAGCGAATTGAGTCTGGGGATAGGGTTCGCCTTCCTCCAGCTTTTCGCCAATGTCACGCACATCGGACAGGTAAGGAACCTTTTGGGTTCCAAGGTTGCCATTGGTCACCGGGATGGTGGTAGCTAACTGATCGCCAATGAAGCTGGCCAGCTGGTACTTTTCCTTGATTTCGTTGACCAACAGCTGACCGGTGATGGCGGTGAACAGCGATGCGGAAACCGCTTCGCTGGACTCCTGCACCCGACTCAGGCGATTCTCAAGAACCGACTGCCATTGATGGCCGATGAACGCTTCGGCCATTCGGCGCAGCGAAAAGTCACCAGCGGTGATTTTCTTTTCGGCAAACGCTTCCTTCAAGGTGTTGACAGTAGCTGCCACACCGTTCTGCTCACAAACCTGCTTCAGCTTGTACTCAATCATCTCTCAAAACCTCCTTGTGTTGTGGTGTTAGGACTGACGAGCGGTCGGGTTCAGAACAGACAGAATCTGAATCTTGACCCGGGTGATGGAAGTGCCACGCTCGACAACCCTGCCGATGGCGGTTGCTTCGGTGGAAACCTTGACAACTTTCTGGTCTTCAAGAGCGTTGCCAGACTGCTTGGCAGCACCCACGAAATCGCCCACTTCGAAAGTTGCGCTGGCGCAATCGAAAGTGAACACGCCACCGGCATCAATGCGAATCACATTGTCCGTTGCGTTTCCAAAAACACGGGCGAGGTTGGCATCTTTCTGTTGACCAGAAACGCCAAGGAACAACGCTCTGAAATCCGATTGGGTGGTAGCCAAATCGGTATTCCATGTCGTGTCGCTGGCCTTCACCAAAGTGCCCGAAGACATACCGCACAGATCGCCGACAGCAACAGCTTTAGCGGTTGCGACAGTCGCAATCGTGGGGTTCGTTCCACCGTACTGGTATTGAGAAACAGGCATTGAAATCACCCTACCCTTTCGTGTTAGGACCGAAGTGCCTTGACCAGAGAATCGACCGTCAAATCACCATTGGACGCAACTGCCGAAACAGGTTGCTCCCCACGGAAGATCACCCGGCGACGGTCTTCGACCAAGGTCTTCCAACTCTTTTTGTCGGTTTCGCTAAGAATTCCAAGAAACGCATCGGTGATAGCGTACTTGGGCAAGCTGGCAGATTCGCATAATTTACGAGCTTCGCCCATCAGCTTTTCACGGCGATCACGGGCACGATACGCATCGACTTCCTCCAGCAATTTTGCAATCGCTGGGTCTTTGCGCCGACGAATGGATTCCTCAGTTTTCAGAGGCTCCTTTTCGTCCTCGGCTTCTTCCTTTTCCTCATCGCCAAGCTCAAGGGCGACATCTTCGGCTTCGTCCATTGGTTTGTCTTCGCCACCGTCCACTTCCTCGTCAGCTTCACCGCCGACAAGAGCAAGCAACTTGGCAACCTTTTCTTCAGCACCAAGTGAATCGTCCATGACGATGTCACCGATGTTGTCTTTCAACGAATCTTCGTACCCACCATCCATGCCATCATCCTCCAAACGGGGAACAGGTTTTGGAATCACCTTGTCTTCTTCCTTCACGATCAAACCCCTTTCTTCACAGAAAAGATTTCCTTCAACGCTTCAGCAACCAACTTGCGCCGAATGGCTTTGCGCCGTTTTGCTTCAGCAACTTTTCGCTGAACAGATTCAGGCGCACGGGACTGATACATATCCGTTTTGCGGTCGTAATATTTCCCTTCTTTAGGATCGTAATAAAGAATTTGGCCATTCCTGTATTTGAACGGTCCCTCCATCCCCGGAATTGGGGGATATTCATCTTTGTTGATTCCAGCGGAAACAGGAGCCTGTTTGTTCATCACCGAAGCAATGAAAGCCTTTTTGTCAGCGATGCTTTTTTGTTTTGGTGTCATTGGGGCTTCAGCGACATTGAGTTTTTTGGACGGCTTAGATTCAGTCATGCCACGCCTTTTGGCTTCAGCTCGATGGTCTTCAACCCTATCGACATAATCCTTGTACATTTTTTCTGCAAGATTTCTTGCATCATTTATCATTTTGTACCAAGGCGAACTGCTTTTGCCTAAACCGTGGTCCAAAGAGCCATACCATTCTTTTGGAACACCAGTCCTTGGAACGGATTTGCAAGCGTTATAAAAAGCTTCCCCAATATCTTTTGCAAATTCATTGATTACTTTTTCAACCGGCCCAAAAGATTCCTTTAATTTTTTCTCTCCCTCCATCACATTCATGCGATTCCCCTTTGCGGATTCGTTTGTTTTCCTAAGCACCTTGGACGCATCGTCAAGTTCGTTCAAAAACTCTTGAAGCTTCATGCTAGACGCACGAATCAATTTCTCTTGAGATGTTCCAGCTACGATTTTTTTGATTTCGTCCATAATCTTTTTGAATTCGCCATGAGCCTTGTTGTAGACCATGTCGAGCTTTTCGTGTTTAGGAGGGGTCCAAGCTTCACTTTTTTTGTCTTCCTTCGACCCAGAGTCCTTCCTCATTACAGCCTCCAACAATCCAGCAGTTGTAGCTGGCTCAGCCACAAGATCAACGGAATCAACCGCTACTATTTCTTCAATTTCTTCGACACCGTCTTGCTCATTCATTTTGGTTTTGGCTTGAGCGTTGTGTGACAAGCCAATAGCTTTGGGATCATTCTTGACCCACCATTGAAAACCTTCGGCCAATGGATGCTTGGGGTTGTACGCCAAATCAGCGTAAATGCCATCTGATTCCATTCTGGCATTGGTCAACCTACCGAAACGGTCTTCATACGAGCGTGGTTCCGATCCGGCAGGGTGGTCGATATTCACAATTGCGCCTTCGTATTTCTCAAGCGCATTTTTCATCACTTCAAGCGGGTAACGCCGTCCATTCTTGGATTCAATACCAAGAACCTTCACCCCCGGCACGACAGGATTGTCGTTGGTTGCTTCGCCTTTCGGTAAGGCAAACGAACGCTCATGAATCGTTTTCGTCTGGCTCATCATAGTAATAATTGACCACCTCCTTTAAAGCCTCTCTGGCTTGCCTCAAAACTTCTTGCGGTTCGACAAAAATCATGCCCATACGGGCACACGCTGACTCTGCGGTTTCTCCGTCGATCCAAATCATCTGTATGAATTCAGCTTCAGTTGGCGAAAGCGTCCCTATTGCGTCATTTAGATCGGTCAAAGGACGATCATTGGAATACAGCTTGGGTGGCAACCCAATTTCTATTTCAATGGTTTTTTTCTTTCGCCCATGAACCTCCCGATACATCGAACCCCAAATCCAAGCCCGTGAATATGCTCCCAGCGTAATGCCACGGGATGGATCGTAATTTTTCAATCCCTTAAGCATCCCTAACCAACCTGCTTGAACCAAATCTTGATATGAACTTTTGCGCCGGAATTTACCAACAAACCTTCTGGCGAATGAATGCACCAAAGGCGAATACTTCAGGATTTCTGCATCGGTAACCGACATGAATTCCTTACAATTCGCCCCGGCGTTGCATACTCAAAGCGATAGCAACAGCTTGTTTTTGTTCATATCCTTCATCCATCAAGAGTTTAATCTTTTCAGAAAGTTTGTCACTAGCTTCTTGCGTTTCTTTTGCTTGAAGCTTTTTCAATTCGGTTTCGATTCCGGCCAAATTGGATTTGGCGTTTGCCAATATGGATCGTGCTTCGGTTGGTTCAACGCCTTTTGGTGCATTGGCAATCATCCGTTCAGCATTTTTGATGATCGACCTGAATTGATCGCCGGATTTCTTGAGCCGATCAATCGCTCGTTTTTGTGCAGCTTTTTCTTTTTGCGCTGCGCTGCTGCGCTTGGGCATTTTTGCAAGGATGGCGTTGAATTGCGCCAATTCGTCTGGTGTCAACGCTTCGGTGGCGTATTCGATTTCTTGAATGGATTCAGGCAATTCTGTTTGCTGCTCGCCATCCGTTTTTTTGTATTTTTGACTTAATTCAAAATCACGACTCGCCATTTCTTCTTTTGCTTTGGCAATGTTTCGTTGTTCTTCTTCAAAATTTTTGCCCGATTCAGCGGTGATTGTTTGCGGTGACCACAGACCCATATCCATGTAGGTTTTGGCCGTTTGAGCTTCTCGATCATAATCCCGTGCGATCAATTGTGGGCCTTTGGCCCGAATGATCACTTGATCCAAAACATCACGGGGCAGCATACCGATATTCACAGCATGGGAAATTTGCTGCCAAATCAACGAACGCTCAGGACGGGTGCGCCGTTCGCCAACCGATTGACCGATCAAGCGTTGCATACGCTCAAAAGTTTTGACCGCTGGAGCTTCAGCTACAAGCGCAGATGCGTAGTTGTTGTTTGAAGCATCGGTTGACATCATCGTCTCGGTAATACCAAACCGGGCAGCAATGGCCCGAAGGTTAGCCGAAAGCGTTTCCACCAAATCGGCAGCGCCGATATTCATGGCTGGGAAATCGTATTCGACATTTCCGGTGCTGGTCAGAATAGAACCATATCCCATGTGGTTAATGGTTGTTGCTCGATTCTGCACGGGGTCAGTCACCGTGTAATCAGCAGCCGTTTGAGTCAATGCGCTGATCGCTTCGGGCGGTGAATCGTTCACCTTTCTGATCACCGCAATTTTGCTTCGTGCTTTCGCAACGGCAATCATCGACTGCAACACATCCTCAGCAGCCCGAAGGTTTGATTCAACAGCGTAAACGGTGGGCAAACCACGCTTGCTGTTCGATTCTGAATTGATCTTCAAATGAAGAATTTGATCGGCTGGAACAAGCGTTGGGGTCAAATTTTCCCACGGCTTTTCAATCACCCAATAGCCAACGACATGGTGGATGTCTTCGTCAGCACACTTGATTCCAAATGAGCTTGCTGGCGTTGTGTCATCCGCTGGAGGGCGAACCAGTTCAGGCTCGATGAACCGAATGCGGAGCAGCCCGTCCTCGCCTTTGAACGAACGCAAAAAGCATTCGCCATCGGAATGAAGCCTGTAAATGACTTCGCTTTCCAACTCAGGCATTCGATTGTGTTCAATGAACAAATCAACCAAATCCTGAGTACGGGAAATCAACTCGCTATTCGCTGAGTCAACCCGTGCTTGAACCGAATATTGAAACCCAGTTCCAACTACATAATTCCGATGTGCATTGATCGCAGCGATGGCAAATTCATTGTTGCGACAGATTTGCCGGGAACGATCCCGAATGATTTTGAGTTGCCACCAGTTGATGTACAACGGCAACAGTTCACCCGCCATCCGGTTATCCCGGCGGGTCAAATATTGCTGGGGAACGCCATCCATGAAGCCGTATGGGCCAGCTTCGGCAAATAAATCCCGGGAATCTAAGTACGGGAAATAAGGCAAGGACGCATACAAGTCCATCGCCTCATGAACTTTTTTTGGGCCGGATGCGCTTTTGCCGTTCATAATGTCCCCCATACTTAAATAAATGACTAAATGCGCCCGGTGACCTGTTCAGTCCATCCTTCATTGTTTCGCAGTAAACAAGCCAGATTAAACGCATCAGCCAGATCGGGGCTGGCTTTTAACCTTCGTTTGGTCATCGCTTTCGCTTCCACCATACGCCTTTGTAGCGTATCCAATGTAAAGATGGGTTGCCTTAATTCCAACAAAAGCGCCTGCTTAATTTCGTCTGGAAGCATGGCGATTGACAAGCTTTCAGCGTCTGCCAAATCAGCGGATGCAAACCAAAGTTCAGAACGAAGGTTAGGGAAATCGCCTTCCCAACGGGATTTGAATGCGGAATTGATTTCCACAAAATTGTAACGGTCTGTCGCTTTCCCTCGCATATCCACCAATCCAGCACCAAGGCCAGCAGCGTCGATCAGCACAGGAATCTGTTTGGCTGATTGTCCTTTGGTTTGATACTGGATGCACAATTCTTTGAGCCGATCAGCGGTTTGATTCAAGCTCCACCCACGATGCGATTCCATGTGAATAACGCACATTCCTTTGCGTACCGCAATCGCTGTGCGATCATCGCCAAACCTTGCTGGGTCGCACCCAATTTGAACAAGCCAATCCGGGTTCAATGGTATCGGTTGTTGAACAAATTCAAGCGCACGATCTGACCAAACCGAAGCAACGGAGCGGGATGGCCAACGCCCCAGAATCTGAGTTTCAAACAGCGGTGACTCCGCTTCGTAGTATTTTCCTTCCCAAAGAAATGCGGTGGGTGGCAATTGCTCATCCGCTTCAATTCGTCGGCATTCGTTGTACACTCTGGCCGATACTGTCGCCCGTGTGATTGCGCCGGGAATGATTTCTTCGCCACGCTTCACATTGGGATGTTCCAATGCGCTCATTTCAATGACTGTGTGCTTGCCCGATTGCTCCGCAAGATACGCTGGACACGATTGGTCATATGGGTTGTAAATCGCCAGAAAATAATGCCCCGGCCTTCCAAGTTCAACCATCGTTTCAGCACGATCCCAAAACGAAACATCCACACCGGCAGCTTCATCGAACACAATCATGATGTTAGGCATATGCGCTCCTTGGAACGCATCGCCTTTGGATGCGGTGAAACCATGCACCCAATGGTCTGGTGAAGATTCCAGCCGTGTCGCCTTTGGAAGGAAATTTGGATCGTCGTGCTTGATTCGCCTCAATTCACGAAACAAAAGGTCTTTCACCTGACGAGCTACAGGTGCAGTCGCAAGGCAAATGGATGGGTCAAAACGGTCATAAAACCAGCTGCAAGCGACAGCGGTGATGAATGTTTTCCCCACATTGTGGGCAGCACGAACCAATACAGAGTAAGGTGGCGTGACCAAAGCCCGAAGAATTTGCTTTTGCTGATCCGTCAGCAACCATCCACGGGCTTCGGCATATTCAACCGGGCAGTCAGGAGTTTGATTTTCCGCTTGGTAGTATCTTGCCTTTAGATTTCTTAGTTCGATCAATTCTTCCATACAATTCATTTTTGAAAGCCTCCAACTCTTTCCTCAATTCCTCCATTTCCCAGCGTTCAGAATAGCCACGGGATCGGCCAATGGTTTTCAGCAAAAAACAAACAGCCCAGCCCTCACCTTGAACAACTGCCCGATTCAATGCGGATTCGGCATTGTCGATGCTGCCTTCTCGCTGGTCATCCAAAATGGCTTTGAGCATCGGGGTCTTATGAATTTTCTTGGACAGCCAGCCCCGTTCACATTTCAAGGATCGAGCAGTCAAAGAAATGTTGCCCATGCTGGCTTTCAGGGCTTGTGCGATTCGATCCGCATTTGCCTTTACTCCATTCATTCATTCCCCCCTTTTCCTGTGTGTTATTTGGCCCGTGCTGCGTTATTCCGGTATGAACGCCCATTCCATCGCACGGCCATTAGATCTGTCGTATAAACGCAAAATTTGAGCAGATGCGCCACCACATGGTTTTCTGCCCGATTCCCAATGGGAAATCATATGCCCAGTAGGATAACCTAAATGTCTAGCCATGTCACGCTGGGACAAACCCAGTTTGGCACGAATGCGTCTAACTTCGCTGGCTGGCAATGGCTCAAGAACAGGATTGGGAATCGACGGCATGACAACCTCCATTTGTGATAAATGCGGAAGCCCCGGGGTTGAGTCCGGGGATATTGAAACTAAATCTGGCAAATTCTATCTGGTGCTGCAATGCTCAACCTGCACCGAACTTTGGGAATTTGACGGGCAAATTTTTACCACGGCAAAGACTTGGACGGTTGAAACATTTGACGCTGAACCGGTCGAGTGACATCCGTCCGCTTTTCCATCTTGCTGAACGATCGCTTCCAACCGTTCTTGCCTTTGTTCCAAACCGTGACCGATTCATCGGAAATGGATTTGGATTCACCGATACCCTTGATGCCGGGAACGGGCAGAGAACTGAGATAATACCCATCCGCATTATTGTAGACACACAGCGGGTTGCCCTGACGGATCGCAACGAGTCGATCCTTCCAAAGACCCAAAACAGCCAACGGGAAATATCGGTTGGGTTGGCAGGTTTTGAGCATCCATTCAGCCCGCTTGGTTGCGTTGTCGGATGGGGCATCCGTCCACGCAATTGCCAGCATTTCGGAATCGCATTCAGAAAGCGGTTCGGTAAAAAACGAATCACGAATTTCCGAATATTCCGGCAGCACTCCGTTGTGAACCATCCACCCGCCATCGCATGGGTGCGGATGATTGTTGGCGTTTATCAGTTCGCTGCCCTGAGTCGTAAAGCGTAAATGACCGATTAAGGCGACAGCGTCCTCAACCATATGGGCAAGCGCCAGCGGATCGATTCTTCCAGCTTGTTTATGTGATCTAAGGCGGTTTTGTGAATCAATCCAAGATACACCCCAAGCATGACCTCCACGCCTTGCATCGTTATGTTGTGCGATTTGGCAGATCGCATCAACATTAGGGCCGAACCGATTTTCAGGAGAAGAAACAAAACCAAAAACTCCGCACATATGAAATTCTCCAAACTGCGACCTTCAGAAATGGGGGAGCAACACGCTCCCCCGAAAGAACCAAAATCAGACAGCTGCCATTTCCAGATCGAATTCCTTGGCTGTTTCTAGCATTGCCTTGCGAGCAACCTTGGGGTCAGTCTGGGTTGAGGAAGGAATCCATCCGAAATCTGCGCCGTTCTTGATTCGCTTGGTTGACTTGCTGTTAGACCAGCCCCAGCACAGGCGCTGCATCAAGCAGCGGATATGCTCATGGCCGGAAGATGCCGGGGTGTGCCAACCGCTGGTGAACTTGACTGATTTCTTGAGCGTTTGGGCAACTTGAACAAGGCCGATGCTGACCCGGATATAACCCAGAACCACTTCGGTGCGGAAAGTTGCAGCGAATGCCCGAAACTCAACCGCAGGACGGCGACCGCTGGTCAGGTTGGTCAGGTTGAGCAGCTGGTAGCGGGTTTGTGCAGCTGCCTGAATCTGTCGGCCATTCTCATAAGCAGCTTTGATATTTGAGTCATTTTGGATACCACGGCAATAATGGTTGTTTGCACGAGTCTTGCCCTTGCGACCGCTGACAGCGAATAGGGCCTTTTCGTGCTGGGCGACTAGACCAACCAGTTTCTTGGCCGTTTCCTCATTAGAACCAACATGGACATGGATTCCACAAGATTCGTTGCAACCAGCGCCCATATCCCTGAGCCATTGTAGAACAAATTCGACCTGACGGATACCGTCAGCGCCCATCAAGATCGGGCTGACAATCTCGATTCCTTGTTTGCCAAGAGGAGCACGGATTGAAGAATCCCGTTGAGCGTTCCAGCCTTGAGGCAGGCAGTTGACCTGAAGGCCATTGTGATACCCGCCGATGCGGACCCCGGCATTATGAAGGGCTTGTTCAGGAATGTAGCACTCGATTTCAATTCCAAAGGTCATGTTGTTGACTGAGCTGCTCATTGTTCTGCGTCCTTTGTTTGATGTAACCTTCATTGGTTACATATTCATATTAACACGGGATTTACCAGAGTAAACCCCAATGTCCACTTTTTTTGCTTTTTTAATAAATTAAAGACCTACTTAGTCCAACTTGCGTGAGATTCCCTGAGAATCATCGGGGCGGTTGCTTTCCAATTAATCGTGTGGTGAATGCGTTTGTGGGTTGTGTGCATCATAGATACCTTGGCGCACCCCGGCGCAAGCATTACTGTGTAGAACGATTTGACATAGGTTCCATATTGTTTGTATGCGTCCGTGATTGCCCCTTCATTAGACTGGGTTGCCTTTTGTGTCAGGGAAACCAGCGGGACAGTCAAAAACAAATCACCCCGATGGCCACCAATAACATAGGTGTTCACATCCTCGTTCTGCCTGCCTATGAATTTGAACGGGCGATCAGTCGAGCAAAAGAACGAATTCATGCATTTGCGTTTCAGGGTTGCAACAGTTGCAAAATCCCCGTCCGCTCCACCGATGAAATCTCCACCCTGAGAAAAGGCGATTGATTTTGCATTGGTGGACTTGAAGTACTCCAGCATGGAATTGAATATTTTGTCTAAGGTCGATTTGACCGTAAACACATTTTTTGGGTATTGGCCCCTCGAATCTGTCCTGAATTGAAATGCCGTGTAGTCATCGTCCAGTTGAACGAAATATTTGATTCCAAGGTCGGCTGCAATTTTGAATATTGCGTTTCTTGCGTGAGTCGTGGTTCGACGATCGTCGAAGTTGTCCATCTCGTCTGTCTGATCAGCAAACCATTTCTTATCAAAAACGATGACGAATTCGCCATACTTTGTCTTGTATTCGCCTACAGTCTTGTCTTCATTGTCAACAATATAGTAAATGTCGCCGGTATACCCTGCCTGACGAAGGGTAGTCTCTGTGTAGACCCTGTCTGGCCTACCGTGAGTCAAAATAAATACGGCGAAACGGTCCTGCTCATCTTTCGTTTTCTTCGGCATAATACTCTGAAAACTCCTTGCTCAATTTGACATATCCGTTTTCGATCGCTTTGTTCATGTCGATGATGACGAGTGCAGAATCCTCCATCAGCTTCTTCACATCTGCACTCGAATGAGCATAGAAATCTGCGATCATTTCATAATCAAAAACCAAATGCCTTTGAGCTGCTAATTTTAGAAAATCTTTGATCTCTTGAGGAGCATCTGAAAACTCAATACTTGCAACAAGCTCGTTAGTTTTCGTCTTGTCTACTAAAAGAGATATGGCTGGCTTTTCGTTTTTTGGTTCATAGATCGGCGCTTCAATTTTTCTTGAATACATTTCCTCGTCTGATTTTCCATCGAGTATGCCAGCGTCCTCTGCGATTTGCGTCAGCATATTAGCGACAGCCTCATTGGATGTTTGAACATCCCGAAGAAGCGTGTCCAATGCAGCAGCATCCGATTCAGCCATTGCGCTGATCGGATCAAATGTGGCTAAAATCTTGTTTGATTCTGCCTCATCTACATCCAGAATGAGGACGGGAATCTCGGCATCCACCATCGTTTCAGTTCGTAGGTGACCGTCTATCAGCATCAAGCCTTGAGGGGTCTCACGAGCAAGAACAGCCCCGGCAAATCCAATCTCAGCCAACAATCCCTTCAAAGCATCTTTTTGTGCTTTGGGATGCGTTCTCCAGTTTTTAGGGTTGGGAAGAATCTCGCTCGCTTTGACCCGTTTGAATTCCTTGATTCGGTCACGAATCTTCATTCGTTTTCCTCGTCTTCCATTTCATCAAATTTTTGCCAATATTCTCGATCATCATTTTCTTCGTCTTGCTCAAGACGAGTGATATTCAGAATAATATTGGCCAATTGAGTAGATGCGTTCAACTGTTGATCCACATCGCCATGTTCAACAATTTCGTTAAGCCGTGCCATTGAATTGTTCAAATATCGACGCATCAAAGTATCGCTGATGTAAATTCCCACATCAACCTCCTTTCACGACATCGTCCGTCAATGGCCTGACATTTTGCGGTTGATCGGTATTTGCCAATGCGCCTTCAATTATCAACAAGCGCAAAGCGTCCACCGATTCCGCATGAAACAAAATCGCTGCGACATTGGCCCGTTCATAGTTGCCAGCAAAATAAGCGCAATGCGCTTCGTTCAACCAATCGGTTGTTCCAACATCCGGGTTGGCATGATACGGCATATTTGCAGGTTGCTGTTCAGACATCAATGCGACCTCTTGGCTCGGCTACGGCTAATATGATGTGGACTTCTTGGATTGCGTGTCAGGTAACGACCCGTTGCCCTCATTCGTTTTCCAATTTTCGCACGATTGCTATAAGAACGCAACGCTTTACTTCCACCGTATCCCCACCAGTAGAATCTGCCTTTAGATGGAGCAGACAACATATCATTCATCACTTTTCGTGGAACATTTGGGTAAGTGTAACGACCGCTTGGGTTATTACGGCTAGCTCCTTTTCCGACCATAGTAAGATCGCCTTTTTGAAAAAGGTAATCTCTTTGACCAACGCTTGACCCTAATCTGCTTCTTCCAAATGTTTGATGAACAATTTGGGCACGGCCACCTAAGGGACGAAAATTTACTGCAGCGATCCAACTGGAACTGACCGCAACATCAATTCCATCGGTATAAATAAATTTGTCTTGAGGCCCAATACCAGATACTCTTTTTGGAAATACCCCGGGAAGCAAAGATGGGGCAGCTGGAGGAATCGGTTTCCCAGTTGCTTGTTTGGGAGGTTGATAAGGAGTAACCGTTGGTGCTTTGGGCTGAAAGCCAGCTTTTCCCGGCTGGCTCAAACGAATCATCCGTTGGCCAAGTCGCTGAAGTGCTTTACCGGCTGAAATAAGAAAATTGCCATCCCCACGGACATACCCCGTGAAGATGGCTTTCAGAAATCCAAAAAAAGATTTGGCTGTTGGCAGCGCCATATCAGATCAACTGGTAAGCCAAATGCCCTGAAACTTGAATCGCTGCGGACAGATTCAGCACTAACGCTTCACCCGGCGCAGTTTCAACCAAACCAATATGACCTGAAGGAGATTGACCTGTACCGCTTGGCGCAGCACCACCATTGGTGGTCAATGCCATTGCGCCTGAAAGCGCCGTGCTTGCGCCGGATTTCCAGCGAATGGCAACATCGCCGGAAGCAATCGCCGTGTAGTTAATCACACGAATCTTCAGATTTGGAACCGCTGCGACAATCGTATTGTCACCGCTGGTTGCCGTGTCGATCTTTGCAAATGGCATTTTGTGGCCCTCCTACTGAATAATTGACACCGTAGCATACGCCACGCTTGCGGACGAATCATTCAGCCGAATCGTGACCTCACGCACAAACTTGGCGCAATCGTCTTCAATCCATCCACGATTGACAAGATAATCCAACACGGGTTTAGCGCAATTGTCCAAATCCCTGTTGGATCGCCATCCTTTGCCGGGAGTGATAACAATCAAAACCTTGACCGGATGACGAACCTGCCGAATTTTTGATTCTTGAAAAGCCAACGCACGATCCGCTTCTTTCAACCAAGTAGCGTACTTTTTTGAAGTGTGCATTCTTCCACGCCCAACTTTCCAAATATGGTTGGTGCTGGGAGGAATCGGCAAATCAAATTCAGCGAATAGATGACGCAAGATCAATCTCCAATAGAAAGCGTCACCTCACGATTGATTTTGATCGTAAGCACCGACCAATGAGCCGTGAATGAATAATGATATTTCTTTTTGGCCCATGCCCAAACAATTACTTCTTCGCACATGGTTCACCATGAAATGTGTTCACGATCATAAGCGTCCAACGCCATTTGAAGCTCGTCATTTTCTTTTTTCAATTCAGCAATTTCTTTTTTTAACCTTGCGCCGTCAATGATGTAATTCACCATCAATGAAAGCAGCTCATCGTGTTTCTTTTTCAACTCGGAATATTTATTCATTTTCCACCTGTTCAAAAAAAGCCCGGGATTGATTCCCGGGCTTTGTTCAATCAATAACGGCAGCAAGCAAACCACATTCCGTTTGCGCCTTGCGCTATTCCAACCTCTCGGGGTTGCCAGCGGTTGCGGTAACAACAAGCCATTTCCGCAGCGTACGGGGTGGAACCGCAACCAACGCCTTCGTATCCCGAATTCCCACCGAAATGTCCGATCCTCAAAATTCTGGCCATGTGATTAGCCACGCCTTGAGCGGATGAAAATTCAGCAGACGGGACAGCTTGCCCTCCATTGTTTCCGTTGGAAATGCCCCGTCTGCTGAATAACCCAAATGGCCCAGCAAATGTTGATCCTGAAACAATAGCCATCAACGCAACAGCCATTAAACTTCGCATGGTTTATTCCTGAAGAAGGAACGGGCGACACCACCCGTTCCAGAGAAATGCTCCCGGTGTCGGGCATGGGGTCACTTGGATTTCTTGGAAGCAGCGTCAGCGGGAACAATGGTGACCTTCTCGCCAACCTTCTTGTAAACCGATTCGGTTTTAATCACAGCGGGGGTTTCCTTGACAGCGGTGACCGTGTTGCAGGAAGCGCATTCAGCCCTCGCAGCACGGCGAGCAGCCCGCCTGCCAAGCAACCCGCCAGTATCACCAGCAAAGCAAGCGGGAACAAAAGCAATCGCCAAAAGAAATGCAACTAAACTTTTCATTGGAACCTCCGTGTATGGTTTCGAAACCGTCCCAAACATAACCTTTCAACTGGCCCGTTGCAACATCGACCTTCGAATTTCATCCTTGGCCAAGTTAAATATCTGCCGAATGCGTTCTTTCTTCAATTTGTATCTTTTCTCCATTGTCTTAAATGATTCACCTTTCAAGTGTGAAATAACAATTCCTTTCCATCTGTTTCTTAATTTTGAAATGGACAGTTCCAATTCCTCCAATTCCTCTATTGTTTCAAACCCTTTGTCTTCTCGACCCAATTCATGCAATTCCCAATTGCCGTCATGTTCAAAGGATTTGAGCGTCAACGGGACAAATTTGATTCCATATCCTCGCTTGATTGATTTGACATTCCAAAACAAATCAGAACGCTTGAAATGAAACGCTTGAGCAATGTAATTGGACAGCTTTCGATTGCCGTCAGGTTTCCATCTGGCAATAGCCATGCAAAGTGATTCGGAATATTCACCAACCAATTCGTCATATTCAAACTGGCTTGGTTGTTTTTTATTCCGAATAAACCAATGAACAAACTTGTAATTGTCTTCCACAAGTTTGCGTTTCTCATCACACAAAATCATTTCACTTTTCTCCCGATCTTCGCCATGATTTCCTGAAGCTTTTGCTGCACATTTTCGTTGGACGATGAAACTGATTTCATCTTTTCCAATTCCCTTTTGGCTTTGTGAACTTCATCCCGTGCAGCCAGTTGATCCCGATAGCCGGAATTACGCCGAAGGTATTCGTTCAGATCCATTGGAAATTGTCCTTCACGAATAGGTTCTTTAGACCACCTCGCAGCAATTGCTGTTTTGGTCGCCTGTCCTTTTTCGCATGAACAACAAACAGCTTGGGTGTAATAAACTCCCATGTCGGTGTGCCAAATTCCGTCTTTGACATGATCCAAATGAGGCAAATCAACAACCCACCCTGTCGATCCGCAAGTCGAACAGGAATGCGCCTCGAAATGCTTGCGCCTCAATTCCCGTGATTCACGGGCCGAAGCCAACAGTTCCTCATGAATTGCTTGCAAATGCTGCGGGGCAAATTGTGGCAAAACAGCCCGTCTTGCAACCCTGTAAACAGCGTCAGCAAGTTGCTCGTCATTCCAACCCTCAGCGGAAAAAAGACGAGTCCAAATTGCATAGGTTTCCCACCATCGTTCCGATGGGGTAGAAAACAATCTGGCATGAACTTCTTGCCACAACGGAACCATGTGCTGCAAATTGCTCATTTTGACACCTCCCCGTTAATGCCGTCTATTTTCGCATTAGACGAACGATCTTCTAAACTTGACTGATTCCCCAGCCCAAGGGTAGATCTCCCGCCATTCGTCAAATTTGACGGCAAAGAATCGAAGGTGGCGGGATTTGGTCGGATTGATCGGCGCATGGATGCCAAAATTGGATCGTCTTCGGGTATTTGCCCGACCCGGCCAATGATGTCCCGTTTTTCAGCTAAAACGCTCAGGGAATTTTGCGGTTGGGAAAAACCGTTTCGTGGTCGATCCGATGCCCGGGAAAGCCAGCTGGTCAAAAACCGGGGCATTCCACGGGCTGTTTTTTTCATCGTTCGAGCATTCAGCCACCCCAACGCTTTTCGACATTCGGCCAAAACATCTACCCCAGCATAAAGTGCTATCCATTCGTCCACCTGTGATTGCGTCAGAAACCACTTGGATGGATTCCCGTTGCAGGGATAGGTCAAAATCGGTGGCGTGTCCCCGTCAGGGGAACACGACACAACTGTTTTAATTTGGTTAGGTTTGGTTTGGTTAGGTTTGGTTAGGTTAGGAGGCATGGTGCTATGGCATGGTGCTATAGCAGGCTGCTCAAAGCACGATGCTACAGCAGGAGGTTGAATTGCAAACTTTTTATTGTGTTTTGCCATTGCGCCTTTGACAAAGCGTGGGCAATGTTCTGCCCAATCGTGAATGACCAAACGATTCACGGGGCATGAATCCAACCAACCGCAATCAACCAAACTTTGAATCAATTCGTCAGGATTTCCGGCCCATTCAATTTCAGCTGCTATATCTTCGTTGCTCATTCGGCCTATTGCGCCGTCTTGGCAACTGGCTGATCCAATGTGCCAAATAGTTTCCAAAACGCCGACAACCGCATAATGGGGCACTCCCAATCTGCGTTTCAGCTTCTTGAATTTGCTTTTGGTAACAGCCGTGTGAATCATTGATCCCTCCGTAGAAATGGAGGAATCAAGCGGATACAATTCTTGCATCGCTGGCCTCCAACTCAGGTCAGTTTTGGGGCTGGGTGTTTTAGCCGAACACTCAGCCCCGATCTATTATTTGAACAACAAACCGCACTCCAACGACTGAATATCTTTCATTGACCTATACCGTAAACACCAACAATCCAAAGAACATACCCAACCATTTTCAGGATTGACATCCCCTTTTTTGAAAAAGGTTGCGTCTCGAAAAAAACTGGGTTTTCCTATCCATCCGCACAGCGTGACGCTGATTGGATTTTTTTCTTCGTATTGAACCGAAGTGAAAATGTATCCCTGACATTGTTGCTCTTTTTGATAATCGGGAACAGTACCGCAATAGTCAGGGTTTGGAAGAACTGTTCTTCGCTTGGTTTTTACATCAAAACGAAAACCACCCAAAATCAAATCGTGATTGTAAGTGTTGTTCCGTTGCGAATCCAAATAACCAAAATAACGATGAACAGCTAACTCACCAAGAAATCCAGCTTCGTTGCCTTCACCCTTGAGAATGCTACCCTTCAGAATCCCCATTTTGCTGGATTCTTTTCTGGCTATTTCCAATTCTTCCTGAATGATTGGCAGACGAATCACAAATTTTCTTCCTTGAGTGATGGCTGATGCAATTCGGAAAACCGGGCATAGCCTTAAAACGGCAACTGCGATGGCTACAAATGATGCGTTCGGTCTTCTTCAATTCCCTCAATTTTCTTTGAAGCGTTCTATTGGTTATTTTTTTGTTCGACATTGCGTCTCCTTTCAGCAATTAAAAATTCTAGACAGTTAATCGCTTTTCTAATGTCATTTTCAAAAAAGCTAGAACCACCTTTTGTTCCAGCCCTGTAAATGTATTTCAAAGCGTTCCCACGCCAAAAACATTCCATTCCTTCCGTCTGAATAATGTCACGAATGAAATCGGCACAAGTCAGGCCACTTGCTCCTTGATAGTGATTTGGAATATCACCCATCACTCCCCTCCCGGCAGCTTTTCACCCAGTCGCCCAATGAATCCACGCCTTGACGACTGGCCACAGCCATCGAGCCAGCAGTCCAGCCGCAATTCCGGAGCCAAATATCAGCATTGCGACGATGAACGCTTGCCGAGCTATTTCTCTACCTAGATCGTTACCGTTCATCACTCCCCTCCCGGCAGCGGGCCGATTGTTGACCACAATTCCAAATCGTAGAATGCGCTTTCAGATGATTTGTCTTCAGTCATGAATTGTCGGTGCTTTGCAATTGCGCTACGCAACCGATCAATCTCTGATCGTGCAGCTTGCAGTTCATCTAATAGATGGTTCTGATCTTTATCGCTCATAATTGAATCCAATCCAAAAACTTTTCGTGCGTAAAAATAACCATAAAGTTCAGCACGACGATGAACTTTTTTAGAAGAAACCTTTGATTCAAAATCTTCAAGCCACCAAAGAGAATTGCTCATTGTTTATTCTCCATTTCACCGTTCAGGAATCGAACCTGAATTGAGCGCCAGCCGATGAACAACAGAACATTCTAAATTGCAATCTTACCCAAGCTAAAAGGCCACCGCCCTCCATCTCTCGACTGTACTTGTGTCGCATGAATGCGAGAGCGGTTCATGCGAGTTCCACGCAAGTGGTTTATCAAAATGGCATCCCGTCATTGTTGTCGGAAATTTCTCCGTTAATCGCTTCGTTGACGATCTTGGGATCGACCAATTCTTGAATGTAAATGTTGTGATAAACCTTCCCGTTACGGGCCGAATTAGTCATCTTCTTGATTCGAGCATGGCGGTTAGGCAAACTCGCAATCGCATTGTTCAGAATAGCCGTGAAATCTTTGCCGGTAAAACCGATGCGCTCCAGTTCAGCACCAAGACGATTTTTGGCAGCATCTGTTCCCAGCAAATTGCCGTAAGAAACATTCTGTCCAACGCTGGAATCGTTCTTGCCATTCGGCCCAGCTTCGATTTGATACACCCAATCAAAGCACCAGCAATTCAGCGAATCAACACGCCTCGGACGGGCCGATTTGATTTTGACAATGTATTCGCCGTCTTGCAATTCTTCGGCTTTGATTGGAGTCGCATCGTTGCGATCGTAATTGTGAACACCCATTTCATTCAGGAAATCTTGAACATCACTCATTGGATTCCTCGTATCGAATATTGAATGGAACAATCCCGTTGTGTGTAACCAACCGTCAATTCGGTTTGGCAAGCCTTGCAACCGGAAAGAAAAACAAGGCTAAGAAAAACGATCAAAAGAATGGGGCGGTTCATTTTTTGAATCCTCATCGTATGCCAGCCATTTGGCGATTGGAATAAAAATCGCAATGACTGCCAGCACAAAAAGAATATCGGCCATGAACCGCCCCAAAGTTTAATCAATCTTGGGATTCTTCTCCAGATTGGTCATCATGGGCGTACCCGGAAACCCAGTCAATCAAATGCCCCAACTGGACGATGCTAGCATCCTTGAGCGTTGTCACGCCGTATTGGTTGCGAACAAATGTTTTCCAATCGTCTGGCAAATTGCCTTTGCCTTGCGCTTGATTGAACAAAGCGGTGAATTCAGCCAATGCCTTGTCACGGGCTTTGGCGTTTTCAACCAGCTTTTCAGCTTTGGGATCGACCTTCTTTTCTTCCAAAACCTGAACTGTCGCCGGTTCAACAATCGTCGCACCGGGCATGGTGTCGGTTTCGGTTTCGTCCAGCGTGGACAATCCGCACAGGCTGAGAGTGCATCGGCGCTTTGCCTTGGTCAGCACTTTCATCCATGCGTTGGCCAAAGCATCGCCTTGAAGGTTCTTGACCGGAATCGCACCCATATCGGTATCGGTGCGCCCGTTCCGGTCACGCATGGTGACTGTGGCAAACAGCACCCCGTTTTGCTCCTTAATTTCATGGCCGACCAAACTGACACCATGAATCGCACGAAGTTGGTCCGTGCAATTGCGGGTGGCGTACAGCGTCAATTTGCCCTGAAATGAAAGGTACCCCAATGGCTTCGTGTTGGGATTCAACCCGACCGAATGACAAACTTGGTGGTAATAAGCTAAGCGTTCTTGTTCAGTCAGCTTGGACAAATCACCCTGAATCAAAGCCATGTTGGCCCGTGCAGCCAACTCATTCGTGCTTTCAGACACCTGTAAACTGCTCATTTACCTGACCCCCTACTTCGTGTCTGGGAAACATTCCCAGCATTTCTGTTATACTTCAACGCCTTCAAAATGTAAACCAGATTTTTTGTCTTTGGCCAATAATTCCCTTCCCTTCCCCTGTTCCTCACCGGTTCTGGAATCCGGCGATAGATGACCATCTTGTAAATCGCCTGCCGGGACACTCCCAGCATTTCAGCGATTTCCCTTGTGGTTATGCGTTCTTTTGACACTTCGATTTGCTCCTTTTCCTCAATTCTGGACGAACCAATTCCGTCCTCAAAATCACAACTGACTTTGGCGCAATGATGCGGAAAATGCATTTGCCGTGTTCGATGTATTCCGGCCCAAGGACGGTTTCGTCCTCATCCGTTTCTCCCGGCAATTCGACAAATTCACCGCATTTCAGTTCGACACGATCCATCAAGCTATCGCCGTTTGGCCACCTCCGTTCAAAAAAAAGGTTCATCGAATCTTTGACAAACCGACCTACGGTTGTTTCAATTTCAAACCCGTCAGGGTATCGAATCAAAATGGATTCCATAGGAACCCTGCTGATTCTCAATCCACCTGTTCGTCGCATTGGATTTCCTCCACAACAAAACCTTCTTTGATGCCGGTCGCACAGGAACCAAGTGCTTTGGTGACCTGCACTTTCCAACGATTGCGAAGCGCAATCAGCACTTCGGATTCATCAAATAAATCCCGTTCAAGAAACGATTCGACAGCATCGGCGTATGGTGTTTGCGAACCAACAATAGGCTCCAATCCATGCAATTTGGCAAATTCCCTCGCACGATATTCAAACCGTTTCAGATCGTAAGCACTTGCTTCCCGAATCTTCCGCATCATCATTTGATCCTCAAAGTCATCCCACGGGGCAGCAATTGAGCGAACGGCAATTGTTTGCCATCTTCCAACGCACAACGAATCGCATCCTTGTCCGTAACCAGCTGCGTTTTCTTGAACTCGTCTGGCACATCGCTTTCTTCAATTTGAATCGGCTGTTTGCCACCGGCAGCTTGAACCCAAACCTTGTACTTGAGCGTTTCCAATTTGGGCGTTTCCAATTTCAGCATTGCCTCCTTCAATGCCACTTTCATGCGATCCGCTTTGTTGCGAGCCAAATCAGCCAGCACATCAAGTCGTTCCGCTTCTTTGCGTCTTGCTTCCATCACGGCTTCAAGTTCACCGATAACGGCGCAATAACCTTCGACCTTGCGATCGAACCCTTCTTGCGTGACATCAAGCCAGTCAACCAATTCCTGTGGCAATTCATCGCCATCGGCTGACAACATCAATTGCTGAATGTGTTGCAATTCTGCGGTCAAATCAAACAAGCTGCTCATTTCAATAGTCCTCCTGTTTGCCAAAAAACCAACCCTGAATCTTGGTGTATGTTTCATCAGCGATATGCTGAAGTTCATACCCGGTCGCTTCTTCCAGCCAATGACGGGACACTTCGACAGCCAGCAAACCAATCAAACCCATGCGTGAATCCGATGCGAACAATTTCGCCCACGGATTTCCATGACGATCAAACCAAGGTCGATTCATGTTGCCGTTGTCTTTGTGAACGACAGCAATGAAATCCGAATTGCCAGACGGACGAATAGCAACAAAGTCATCGCTCAGTTGACTGTCATATCGGCAATTGATCAGCAACTTTTTGCACCCGACATCGCTGAACGGGCTTTGGGTTGAAGGATCGCCCATTGATGTAAACAAAAACGGGCCTATTGAATATTGCTCACGATTGATATGCCACATCAGTTGACCTCCGAAATCTGTTCCATCGCAACAGCCAAAGCGTTGACTGCGCCACGGGCCTTCCAGAAGCGGGTACTCGCCTCGGGGTCATTCACCTTGTCATGTTCGGCAACCATCTGATCCATGAATTTGCCCTGCAAATCAGAAAGCATTTTCATGATTTTGGATTTGGTATCCATCTCAATCCTCCGGTTGGGATGCCTCATTGCGTCCCGGAGTTCCGGTTTCGAACCGGAACTTTCGGCCCAGCGCCCCGGGCCTCGTCAGCGGGTTATTTTCTTGAATAGATTGATTGATAAAATTGGCAGATTTCAATAGCAGCGACTTTGGCTGATTGCCAATTTTTGAATTTTTTAATCAAAGGAATTTCATCATCGTTTTCGTAAATCGGAAGGCCGGAAACATCGTTCCAAACAACAAATTGATTTTTTCCGATTGATTCAACGCTAGAAAATTTGGAGATGCGATATGTTTTCATGTGAAACTCCTTTGGTTGAATCACCTTCATTGGTGATAATTACAATATAAATCGAAAATGCCTAAATGTAAACCTCAGATTCAAAAAATATTATGCCGGATCAATCCACAACGGGGTTTGGCGATTAGTCCATTTGTGCAATTTGCGTTTGCCCCAATTGTAGTAATTGCGGTACTGGCTGATGGCATCGGTTTGAAATTTCAGTTGATGTTCCTCGGGGATCGCAATGGCAAACGGGGTAATTTCGCCCAACGGGATGGATTCATATTTCCAAAGGCAATCACGCAACACTTCGGCACATTTGTGGAATTTGCCGTAACGGAAATTGTATTCCTTGCACAACGCCAGACCGTATTCGCAAGTCCAAATGAAATTGCTGCGGGTTTCCCGTGCCCATTTGGCACAAGGATGATTGACATGGGTTGGTTTGTACTGAGCCGTTGCCCCATGTTGGATCAACGCTGTACAAGCCAATTGCGCTGCCTCTAACTGCATCTTGACCACATGGGTATCCACATGGTACTCGGCATTGAGGCGCAAGTCTGAATCGAGAATAAACAGGTTCATTTGCGAATTTTCTCCAGAGCAGCAACAACTTTAGATGCAGCCAACTCGGCTGAATCTTTAGATGCGTAAGAATCCCAAACCATGATGCTGAGCAACTTGTGCAGGGCAAACCTGTAAGGAGCTTCAGCGGTCCCGGGATGGTTGACTTCAGCATGACTGTTTAGATGAACCCGAATGGATTCTTCGTACTGAGCCATTTCCCGAGGCAGTCTAGATTGTGGCTTGCGCATTAGATTCTCCTTAAATGAATCACCGTCATTGGTGATATGAACAACCTATACTATTTATCCGTCAATGTAAACCTGAAGTTTACAAAAAATCATTCAGAAACAATGTAAGCATATTGTTCAGCTTCAGGATAATCACCATTGTCGGGCCAAATTCCGTAGGAATCTTTGTACATCCATTGACTCAAATGGCGCAATAACATCGCATCGGTTTTAGCGAATTCCAAGCGGTCATCGGGCAAACCCGGGTCTTCAAACAACCAAGTGCAAACACACGACACCATGAAAGTCAACAAATCAGCTTGCGTTTTCAAAAAGCCAGTTCTCCAAGGTGCGACACGCTCCCACAATTTCAAATCCTCGGACTGAATCAGAATGCCGTCACCGTTTGGCACGACACGCAATAGCCACTCGTTGTCAGGGCTGAAAAGAATCCTGACCCTGTAATTCTGCTTGATTTCAAAAACAATCGGTCTTCCGTTGATTACAACGATTTCTTTGCGGTCAACGGGATGAACCTTGAAGAATGGATTCACGACAATCTCCTTTGAAATGAGACACCATTTGCGCCCCGGACTGGGTTGCCCCAGTTTCGATCCCCCGCCGGGGATCATCATCAGCGGGTCAAACAGCGTTTTGCAGCAGCGTTTCCCACGCCTTAGTTTTGCGTTTTGACGCATCGCCCATCCAAATGGATTCCATGCGAACATCCGCACCCGTGCGACGAGGCGCATGATCTAACCATTCAGACCACACATTAAACGCCTGCCATGCCGTTCCACGCATTCCCGGCAGGGCATTGGTCGGCGCATCTAAATTCAGGGCCAAATCCTGAAGAATCAATTCGCTCCGTTCCTTGGTAAATTTCAGCTGCTGCACCTGTTCAGCAAAAAACTGAGCCAAATCATTGGTCAGCATTTTGATTTGAACCAATGCCTTGGCCTGTTCAGCCTGTTTTTCAGCAGCCGTTTTTGCGATTTGAAGCGCAAGTTTGGCCTGTTCAATGTTTTCAGACAGCCTGCCATTGTGTCGCAATTTGACACAATCGACCAACTTGTCCTTTTTGCCATCACGGCCAAGCCCAGCCTGTTCCATAGCGACAGCAAGCGTATTGGCGCAAACCACCCGAATGCCCGTCAGGCAAGCGAACCAATTGGTTGTCGCATCGTGGCTGTTCATGGTCAGCAAATAGGGTTTGACCGGATCGCCGGGAATCACTTCGTAGGTGGCTTTCAAGTCAGCAAGGAACCAAACCCGCTTGCCACCACGAAGCGAACCAGCAGATTCAATCTTGGCCCCGCAACCAAGCAAGCCGTTGAGGAAATCAACCTGTTCCCGTTGTTGAAGCGGTGTGTATTGGGAACCGACATGGCCAAGGACAGCATCGGTGTCGGTGCGAACCACCACCCGCTTGTCTTCCACCATGATGATTTCGCCAGCATTGTTGGGACGATACACCGGACGGCATTCGACCTGCCAATCCAGACCGGCTGCATCAATTGCTTCGTCGCCGGTCATCACATCGGGCAAAACCTTGCCCAGACCATGCCACGCCGGTTGACGGGCAAAAACAGCAGCAGCGTAACCAGCAGATTCGTCAATTTCGTGAGACATGACCAAACTCCTTTTGAATGCCTAACTAATCGTTAGGTAAATTCAATATAGAGTTTTGGTTGGCGAATGTAAACCCCAAACGCCAAAAATTGTATTGGACTTTTTAGATGTCACGCTGAAGGTGCATGGAAAAAGGCTTGAAAAACCGCAATTGTGCGCCAGATCGTCCTTTCAAATTATCCAAAACAATAGTGACTTTTGCTCCGTTTATTTCAACTTCTTCGCTATCGCATTCTAGCATAATGTGACTGGTTCCGTTGATTTGAATTTCAATTCCATTTCCAATCCATTGAATTGTTTGGCTGTCCCAAACAATAGTTCTGTTGTTAAGCGTAAATTCCATTCTTACGCCGGGAGGAAATGGATCACCCGGCTGAGATGTTTGCAACCATTCGATTGGAACCAAAGCAAGTGTGCAATTGGAAGAAGTGAATGACGGGCGATAGACATACCATTCGTGCTTGCCGTCAGGATGGGAAATTGCGTCCCAAAAATTGCTTACCGGCAAATAACATTCTCGCAGCGATGCGCTTTCTAGAACCTTGAAACCAGCAATCGGTTCATTCAATTCGATTCGTTGACCACCCAGATTGCATCCTTGGCCAAAGCGAATCGAAACAACAAGACCTGAACCATTTTCCATTTTCATTCCTCGACAGCCTCATGGCTATCAAAAACAACCGGGGCAACCCCTGCTTGTCGCCATTCGCCTTCAGCAGGGGCATAAGGTGTGACAGGAAATGGCGAAAACATCCCCACCCTGCCCCGGTTATTTTACTCGTGCGCCTGTGAAGCGTTCAAAATACACTTTGGCATCATCACGAGCAAACCGATTGGACAGCGACCAATCACGCAAATGCCCGATATGCCAATGACAGTCACGGCAAAACACGATCAAATTTTGTTCATTCAATTCCAGATCAGGTCGAATATGAAATGGCTCAATGTGATGAACTTCCAGCGAATGGCGAACACCACAACCAGAACAAAACGGGTTGTCTTTGACAAATTGATCCCGAACGGATTTCCATTTTGGTGAGCGTGGCGTTGCCCCCCAAACTTGAAACTGGCCGATCAGATCACGAAACCAACTCATTAAACTATACTCCAAACCCGCCATCTGCTCAAAAATTCGTCATACATTCCTATGGCAAAATGATTGGCTGGGAGTGAAAGATTGTTTCCGTTGTGCGTGTAAAACCTGTTTTCTGCCGTGCTAAGTGCGTCCTCATGCTTCAGGGTGATTGTGTTCGTTCCCCTGTTCAGGATGTAAATAACACGCCAAGCGTTTGCCGCTGCCCCGCCAATCGGAATCAGCCCGGTCAGATCGTAATTTCCGGTGGATTGAATGCGGATAAGGCCATTCTTGCCCACCCCCAAATTATTCGTATTTGCTGACAGCGTGACGCTGGTTGGAAGGAACGCAAATGATCCGGCGGTTGCGTAAATCTGCCCGCCACCAATTCCCACAAGGACAGCATCACTAATGAATCCCTTGTAGGCAATTCCCGTTATCTGATCGGCTGCAACGATATATTCAGTACCGTCCAAAGGCGAGCGTGTTGTCAGTTCGCTGATTAGTTTGGCTGTCATTTTACGCCCACCTTTGCTGGGGTTGAGTAGGATCGTCCGGGTTGCGATCCACGATGAATGGCTGAACCTCCGGCGGTATTTCCATATCCACCAAAGAGCGCACCATCACCCAGTATTGGTTATCCGCTTTCAGGACTGGATTCCCTTCAGCATCCACTTCCACAGGGTCTGGATAGTAGTGAACACCAATGACGCAAATAGCCAGCGTCAGGGTAGCTTGCGTGGTGTGGAATTCCCCCGTCTCTGGATCACGGGTGGTGTACCCAAGCTGCTCACCGATTAGTCCGGCTTGCTCTTGGGAATCGAATTTTAGAAGTAAATCCTGCATGGGTCACCTCAAGTAGAAAGCTGTTGCAGCTTGGTGTTGGTCAATCGTGCGGGGTAGTAGATGAGTTTGGCGATGTGGCCGTTAAGGTAGTTGGAATATGGGTCTGATCCAATCAAAATGTCAGTTGGATTTACTGGTACTGCGCCTAATGTGTCAGTTCCAACCAGATTACCGTTGTACGCATATGCAAAATCATTGACTTTGTAGCATCCAGCCGTTTTTGTTTGCACTCCCGGATCAGGGAACCCGGCATTGATTATTTCAGCAGAAACGCTTGCGCCAGAGACGGCAGTAAATCTAACGCCGGGAGGGCTTAAAGCCTCTCTGCCGGTATGCAAAACAGTATTGCTTGATGCTGCATCCCTTGCCCAATAAACAGTAAATTGGCCACCGGAATTTCTTCTGGCATCCCATTCCGCAACAACACTCCCCTCCCCCTGATTCCACATCCAGTTAAAACTTGTCCCGGTGATCTGGCAGACATCGGCTGAACGGGTGACAGAGCTGCCGGAATTACTTTTGATGTAGCTGGTTTGAAATGCTCCAATCTCAAATTGGGCACCAAAAAGATATGTGGAGTTTCCGCTGGTTGTCGCTGACGTGCTGACCGAATTAGCACAACAATACAAATAAACCCCTGTTGATACAGATGGATTGGTGGCCGTCAATGAGCATCTATACCAACCATTCCCTACGCTGGTAATCGAAATAGAAGTTGCCGTATATCCTGTTAAATTTCTTTGATTATAAGTGCCGTTTGAAAGATTAAAATTTACGGTGAAGTCAGCACCACCACCATTCAAGCCAATGCCAAAAAAACTGGATGTTCCCGCTTTTGCGTAGATTGAAAATGTTATTGAAGCAGACCCGCTATATATGCCTGTTCGATATATGTCTGTTTCGGAAGTTGTTCCAGAAACCACTTTGGTAGCCGTATTATTGCCATCTGGTGAGGTTGTTTCAGATGTATCTGCCGTCAGAGTCGGACTGTTAAATTTAGCCCAATAAGCATTTGAGAAATTTTCACTGTAGGCCAAACTGTTCGTCCGCTGCTCCTCAATCAACAATCCCCTGCTGACCCATTGGCCACCGGAGTAGACATGGTCGAAGCGAGGCGTGTTAATGGATGCGCTGGTTAGGACTCCTGACGCATTGAAATAGGTTCCAGTCGATGCCCTGCTGAATGACGGCGCAGGCCCAGCGACTGGAGTAAGCGTCTTATTTAAGGCGAATTGTAGATTGAGCGTTGGATCTGGTTCGCTCAATTGTTGCAGCGTAGCATTCGGCAGGCGTTTGTTGAAGTAGCGCAGTCGGGCGATGTGACCATTGAGTCTTGCACCCGTTGACCAAGATAAATAGCCAATCAGAAGTCTAGAAATAGAACCGGGAACTGAGCCAGAAGTGTCGGTTAAAACTGCCCCACCGTTTTGTGATGAGGCGAAATCATTTAACTTGACACCTGTAGCTATTTTGTATGTGGTATTTGCTAACTGTGTTCCATGATCAAAGTTGTATTGGAAAGCTGATGACCCATATCCGTATGCTGTGTTTTTCCCAGATGTAATGTAAGCACCGATTTGAGAATTTGCTGGATCGGAAGAATCTGGAAAAATGTAAATCATTGAATCGCCAGAAGCAGACCCATCTATTGGCCTGCTAAATTCAACCGCAACCGATCCCTCACTCGCATTCCAGAACGATGAGAAGTCCGATCCAGTAATCTGGCACACATCAGCGGAGCGAGTTGTCGAACTATTGGACAAACTTGGGATGTAAGATGTCGCAAAGGCACTACCAGCCTCAAGCTGGATTCCCCAGACCAAAACGCCAGAAGTACCATCACCAAGATAGGCTTGGCCGGGAGTTGCTGTTGCAGAATTAACCAAATTGAATTGCAGGTATCCGGTCCCATTAGATGCTGCGCTGCTCAACTTGACTACGCACCTATACCATCCATTCCCCACGTCAATAATTTCAGCAGTTAAATTTGTTCCAACTACCTGCCCAATTGTCCCAGTAGAAAGATCGAAATTAACCCTGCCATTTGACCCAACACCTGTCATTACATCGGCTGGCGGAAACTGAATAAAATTCCTTCCAGCAGCCTTGGCAAAAAAACTAATTATGTACGCTGTTCCTGTGGTAACAGAAAATCCAGAATTGTATAAGGTGTGCTGAGAATTAGCTGCTGTTTCGACAAACTTATCCGCTGTCAGATTTCCATCTGGAGCATTGGCGTTGTTTCCAGAAACACTTAATCCAGCTTTTGTCCAATATGCGTTAGTGAAATCTTCCGAATACTGTGCGCTGTTTGTCCTCTGCTCCTCCATCAGCAAACCACGACTCACCCAGCTTGTGCCGTTGTAGGTGTGGTCGAAGCGGGGCGCGGAGTT
>Ga0075471_10000084_pt1 | contig 41315 bp, 38 predicted proteins | sample DEB19_08_DNA_2_FD_74787 | JGI IMG/M metagenome (GOLD analysis project Ga0075471, IMG submission 74787) | Aqueous microbial communities from the Delaware River and Bay under freshwater to marine salinity gradient to study organic matter... | ecosystem: Environmental > Aquatic > Marine > Coastal ...
CCCCTGGTAGACGACCAGGTTGATAGGCCGGAGGTGTAAGCACGGTGACGTGTTCAGCCGACCGGTACTAATCGGCCGAGGGCTTGATCGCACGCACACTATTCAGATGACTCGTGCTCGCTATGGAGTTCTCACGGCCGATGCCGGAGAGGACTGAAATATCACCCGGTGGCCATGGCGGCGGGGACACACCCGTTCCCATTCCGAACACGGCAGTTAAGCCCGCCCGCGCCGATGGTACTTGGAGGTAGACCTCCTGGGAGAGTAGGTCGCCGCCGGGTTTTTTCGCAGAACGACGCCCGCCCCTCGGGGCGGGCGTCGTCGCGTACGCTGATCGGTTCCCGATCCCCGAACGAACGGAACATCCCGTGGACCGAAGCAGTGCCCGTCCCGACGACGACGACCGTCGGCGCCGAAGCGATCGGGGCGGCGGCACCGGATCGGGACGTCGGAGTTCCGACCGGCGCTCGGCCGGTTCGAGTGGCGGTCGGGGCTCGTCCGGCGCGACGCGTTCGGGCGGACCTTCACGGGGAGGTGCGTCCGGAGGCGCTCGCGGTATCCGGAAGTCGTCCGATGCCGGGCGCGGATCCGATGCCGGGCGGCCGGCCTCCGCTCGGTCTTCCGGGCGTGACCAGGGTGATCGGCGGAGTGGTTCCGGCACAGGTCGCACGACCGGTACAGGTCGCACGGGGGGAACGGGGCGCACCGGGGGAACGGGTCGCACGACCGGCACAGGTCGCACCGCGCCTTCGGGGCGGGGCGGTCCGTCGCGGCGGGGGACCGAGGGTTCCGGTGACCGGCGAGGTTCGGCGGGTGGTCGATCGAGTGAGGATCGATCGATTCGGGGTACCGGCCGGCGGCCCGGGCCGACGCGGGGAGCCGGTGGGCGCAGTGCTCCGGCGCGGGGAGCGGGCTCGGATCGTGCGGGCAGTGGGCGGCCCGGGCCGGAGCGGGGAACCGGTGGACGCGGTGGGCCGGCCCGGTCGGCGGGCCGGGGCGCGGAGTCCGGGCGGGGGGCCAAGCGCACGTCGCGCAACAGCGACGACCGAAATCCGACGCGAAGTGCCGTCCACTACCCGAGTCCGAAGTTCCGCGCGACCGGTAGCGAGGCGGCCGGCCCGTCCCGCTCCGATCTGAGGCGGGTTTCGCGTCCCGAGCCGTCGGCGGCGCCGAGTCGCAAGCCGGCGGAATCCTCGGTGCGTCGTCCGGCCGCTCCCCGTAGGCGGCGGAAAGTCAACGAGGGTGCACTCGAACTCGGGCGGATCGCGGGTCGCAACGCCGCCCGCGCCGAGGATCAACTCGCTCGGGCCGCCGAGGCCTACTCGGCGGGGCGGGAGCGCGATGCCATGCGGCTCCTGAGGCCGCTGCGCGACGCATACCCGGAGGCGGCGGCGGTTCGGGAGTTGCTCGGGCTCTGCCACTACCGGATCGGGCAGTACCCGGCGGCGGCTCGCGAGCTCGAGGCGTTCGTCGGTCTCACCGATTCGGTGGAGGACCATCCGGTGCTCATGGACTGCATGCGGGCTCAGGGTCGGTACCGGCGCGTCGATGAGCTCTGGGAGGATCTGGCTTCGCAATCGCCGTCGGCGGCGCTCGTCACGGAGGGCCGGATCGTCCTGGCCGGCAGTCGAGCCGATCGTGGCCGAATCCGTGACGCGATCGACCTGCTCGAGCGCCGTTCGGGTGATGTCTCACGCGTTCAGGTTCACCATCTGAGGCTCTGGTACGCCCTCGCCGATCTGTACGAGCGGGCCGGGGAGGTCGGACGGGCCCGTGAACTCTTCACGCGAGTACGCCGCCATGACGCCGCCTTCGCTGATGTCGCCGAGCGTCTCGCGGCCCTGGCGTGACCGTCCCACCCCGCCCTTAGCCTTCCTCGTGCTTCCCCGCTGTCCGCCGCCCGATCCGGGCGGCACCGACCCGAGGAGGCCCCGTGCGAGCAGATCCTGTCAATCGACCCCCGAGTTCCGTCCCCGACGTCAACCTCGTGATCCTCGTGGGCACGTGCTCGCGACCGGTGGTGGTCCGCCGACTTCCCTCGGGTGAAGAGGTCGCCGAAGTCGATCTCACGACCCGCGCCGACGGCCCGGCCCGCTCGGCCCCGGTGAGAATCACCGCCCCGGCGACCGACGTGCGCGGGCTCGGCCCGGGCGACGAGGTGACCGTCGTCGGATCGGTTCGACGACGGTTCTTCCGATCCGGCGGCGCAACCGCAACCCGGGTCGAGGTCGACGCCTGTGTCGTCGTGGTGGGTCGTGACCGCCGGCGCACCCGGGCCGCACTTCGGCGTGCGGTCGCTCCGATCGAGGCTCTGATCGACCCTCCGAAGCCGGGATCCCCGTAGGCCCGGCGGTACAGTGACCGGGCCCCGACCCGACGGCGTGTCGGGGTGACGCGAGACGAAAAGGTTGGTGGTCAACGGTGACCGTAGAGGCAGATCCGTCCTCAGTCGCGGAAACGCTCGACCGGGTCGTAATCCGGTTCGCAGGCGATTCGGGCGACGGGATGCAGTTGGTGGGAGACCGCTTCACCGAGCTCTCCGCTGCGTTCGGAAACGACCTGGCGACCCTGCCGAACTACCCGGCCGAGATCCGCGCCCCGGCGGGCACGATCGCCGGAGTCTCGTCCTTCCAGGTGCACATCTCGAGTACCGACATCGTCACCCCGGGTGACGCGCCCAACGTTCTGATCGCGATGAACCCGGCGGCGCTGAGAGCCAACATGGGCGATCTGCTGCCGGGCACGACGCTCCTCATCAACGTCGATACTTTCGAGCAGCGCAGCCTCGACAAGGCCGGCTACTCGGGCAATCCGCTCGACGACGGATCGCTGGCTCAGTTCCGGGTCTTCGAGGTCCCGATGACGTCCCTCACGATCGAGGCGACCAAGCCGCTCGGCGTCAAGCCCCGCGACGCGGAGCGGTCCAAGAACTTCTTCGCGCTCGGTCTGCTCTGCTGGATGTACTCACGACCCATCGAGCCGCTCCTCGACTGGATCAACCAGCGCTTCGGTCGCCGCCCCGAGGTGCTCGAGGCGAACCTCGCGTCGTTCCGGGCGGGCTTCAACTTCGGCGAGACCGCGGAGCTTTTCGATCACCCCTTCCAGGTCAACCCCGCTCGTCTCCCGGCGGGCGAATACCGGCAGATCACCGGCAACGTCGCGGCTGCCTACGGGCTCGTCGCAGCGGCCGAGAAAGCCAAGCTTCCTCTCCTCTACGCCTCGTACCCGATCACCCCGGCGTCCGACGTGCTGCACGAACTGTCGAAGCTGAAGTCGTTCGGCGTGAAGACGATCCAGTGCGAAGACGAGATCTCGGCGGCGGGAGTGGCGGTCGGCGCAGCCTTCGCAGGCAACTTGGCCGTCACCGGAACGAGTGGTCCCGGTGTCGACCTCAAGTCGGAGACGATGAGCCTGGCGGTCAGCCTCGAGTTGCCGCTGATCCTCCTCGACGTCCAGCGCGGCGGGCCCTCGACCGGTCTGCCGACCAAGACCGAACAGGCCGATCTCTTGCTCGCGATGTACGGCCGGCACGGCGAGTCGCCGCTTCCGATCGTTGCTGCGCAGTCGCCGGCCGATTGTTTCGATGCCGTCTTCGAGGGCGCCCGCATCGCACTGAAGTACCGCACGCCCGTGATCGTCCTCACCGACGGGTACCTGGCCAACGGTGCCGAGCCCTGGCTGCTCCCCGACGTCACGGCGCTTCCCGACATCTCGGTGCCCTTCACGACGGAACCCAACCACGGTGACGACTTCTGGCCGTATCTGCGCGACCCCGAGACGCTCGCCCGACCGTGGGCGATTCCGGGAACGCCCGGCCTCATGCACCGCGTCGGCGGCATCGAGAAGGAGGACGGGACGGGCAACATCAGCTACGACCCGGCCAACCACGACAAGATGAGTCGGCTCCGAGCGGCCAAGATCGCCGGCATCGCCGACGACGTGGCTCCGGTCGTGGTCGAGGGTTCGCCGGATGCCGACCTCCTCGTGTGCTCCTGGGGCGGTACCTGGGGAGCGACCACGGCAGCCGTTCGGAGGGTGCAGGCTCGCGGGCATTCCGTGGCCCACGTGCACCTCCGGCACCTCAACCCGTTCCCGGCCAATCTGGGTGAGGTTCTCTCCCGCTACCGGCGGGTGTTCGTGCCCGAACTCAACCTCGGCCAGCTCTCGCGATTGCTCCGGGCCGAGTATCTCGTCGACGCCGTGAGCCACACCAAGATTGCGGGCGTGCCCTTCCGGGCGGCCGAACTCGAGGCGGAGATCATGAAGCTTCTGGAGACCGAGACGATGGGGTCGAACTCGTGAGCGACGGCAACGGTGAGGGCGTAGCGGTGAAGTTGGCCCGTAAGGACTTCCAGTCCGACCAAGAGGTCCGGTGGTGTCCGGGCTGCGGTGACTACAGCATCCTCACCGCGGTCCAGATGCTGCTGCCCGAACTCGATGTGAAGCCCGAGGAACTCGTCTTCGTGTCGGGCATCGGCTGCGCGGCCCGGCTGCCCTACTACATGAACACCTACGGGGTACACGGGATCCACGGACGGGCTCCGGCCATCGCCACCGGTGTGGCGCTGGCGCGTCCCGATCTGAGCGTCTGGGTCATCGGCGGTGACGGCGACATGCTCTCGATCGGTGGCAATCACCTGATCCACGCGCTTCGCCGCAACGTCAACCTGACGATCCTGATGTTCAACAACCAGATCTACGGCCTGACGAAGGGCCAGTACTCGCCGACCAGTGAGGAGGGGAAGGTCACCAAGTCGACGCCGTACGGTTCGCTCGACCGTCCCTTCAACCCGATCTCGGTGGCGCTCGGCGCCGAGGCCGGCTTCGTGGCCCGCACCCACGACATGGACCGCAAGCACATGATGGAGACGTTCCGGCGGGCTCACGCACACAAGGGTGCGGCGTTCGTCGAGGTGTACCAGAACTGCAACGTCTTCAACGACGGTGCCTTCGACGGCATCCTCACCAAGGACGCGCGACCCGACATGCTCATCGATCTCGTCCACGGCGAGCCGGTGCGCTTCGGTTCCGAGCAACAGTTCGGTGTGGCTCTCAACGAGTACGGCGAGGCCTCGGTGGTCCGGGTCGACGACGTCGGCGCCGACCGTCTCGTCGTGCACGACGAGCACCGAGACGACCCGTCGCTCGCGTTCGCCCTCTCTCGGCTTTCCGATCGTCCCTCCATGCCGACCCCGGTCGGCGTCTTCCGGAGTGTCGAGCGCGAGAGCTACGAGGATGCGACCCAGCGTCAGCTGATCGAGGCGACGGAGAAGTCGGGGCCGGGAGACTTCGCCGGCCTGCTCCGCTCGGCTCCTACGTGGACGGTCGACTGACGGCAACCGATCGGCGCTCGGCGGAGCGCCGAATCAGTCGTCGGTAAGCGAGCGGAGAACCAGGCCCGTGCGGGGCTTGGGTGCGAAGAACGTCGTCTTCTGCGGCATCCGCTCACCGGCGAGGGCGACGCCCCGGGTCTGTTCCACCGACACGGGTGAACAGAGGATCGCGTGCGTAGCGGAGCCCTTCTCGACGAAGGACGCCGTCGTGTGCGCATCGTGCCAGTAGTGCCACCCCGCTTCCGGGAGGGCGGGCACGATCAGTTCTTCGACGACCGCGCTGTCGGGGCCCGTAGGTCGACGGCGCGGAACGGCGAGAGCGAGGCCGTCGGTGTCGACCAGGCCGAGTGCTCCGCGTTCGCTCATGGCGACGGTCAGGGCGTCGATGCCCTCCGGCGATGCGGGGCCGGCGGCGATGAACTCGAACCGGTCGTCGAGTCGGGCTCGGAGGTCGACCTCGGCGGGCAGGTCGATGAGCCGGTGGATCGGTTCGATCCAGAGTTCGTCTTCGACCAGCTCGACCACGAGGGTCAGGATCGCGTCGGCCCCGGCGAGCGGAGTTCCGGCGGACCGGAGCTCGTTGCGGTAGGTGCATGCGGTTTCGAACCGGTGGTGGCCGTCGGCGAGCACGACCGGCGCCGACTCGACGGTGCGGGTGATGGCTGCGATCGCGGCGGGGTCGGCGATCTCGTGGAGTTCGTGCACGGTGCCGTCGGCGTCGGTCGACTCGGCGAGGAGTACGGAGTCGTCGAGCAGCTCGGTGAGTCCCGACGCCAGGCTGAGCCCCCAGATCGGCTCCAGGTTGCAGTTCGTGGCCCGCATCAGCGCGAGGCGGTCGGACTTGGCCTTCGGGAGAGTGCGCTCGTGGGGCAGCACGTCGGCGTCGCCGGGCTCGGGCAGTCGGAGTGCACCGATGACGCCGTGTGTGTGGCGGGCGGTCCCGTGCTCGTCGGTGAAGCGCATCCGGTATCCGTAGAAGCGCGGGCCGACGTCGGACCGCAGGATTCCGCGGGTCCGCCAATCGGCGAGCAGTTCGGCGGTTTCGTCGTAGCGGTCACCGTCGACCGACCGGTCCCGCGGAAGGATGAGGCGGACGGCATTGTGGGGTCCGAGCGCCTCGAGTGCGGCCCGCTCCTCTTCGTCGATGACGTCGTAGGGTGGGCAGGTCAGCGCGTCGAGCCCGGCTCCGGCCGCGGCCGGGTCGAACCGGAGTCCGGTGAAGGGCAGGAATCCGGGCACACGGGCGTTGTAGCACAGGGTGCCTCCCGCTCCGGTGAGGTGTCGGAGGTGAGTTACGGATGGACGAGTTGTCGTCCGGGACATCCGAGAACGGGGCCGACGCTGCCTTCGGCGCGTTCCGGGAAGGCACCCGCCTGCTCGCCGAACGCAATGTTCATGCGGCCGCCATTGCGCTCGAACGGGCCCGCGAACTCGAACCCGCAATGGGCTCGGTCCGAGAGGCGCTGGCCCGGGCGTACTACGGGGCGGGCCGGTACGCCGCCGCCGAGGCCGAGTTCCGGGTCTCGATCGAGATCGACCCCGTAAACGACTACGCCCACTACGGACTCGGTCTCTGCCGCCTTCGGGCCGGCGACCGGGGCGAGGCCCGGCGTCACCTCCGCCTCGCGCTCGGGATGAGGCCGGACAACCCCGACTACCGGCGGGCCTGGGCGGAGGTCGCCGCCGACAGCGAGGAACCCGGGTGACCGAGCCGCCGGTCGTCTGCTGCGACCTCGATGGGGTCGTGTGGCTCGGCGATCGGCCGATCCCGGGTGCGGCCGAGGGGATCGCCGCCCTGCGGGCCGCCGGATTACGCGTCGCCTTCATCACCAACAACTCGGGTCGGACCGTCGCGGATTACGTCTCCCGCTTGGCCCGCCACGGGATTCCGGCCGGTCCCGAAGACATCGTCACCAGCGCGGTTGTCGCCGCCGAGATGGTCGCCGCCACGCTCCCCGCCGACGCCAGGGTGCTGACCTGTGCGGGCCCCGGAGTGAGAGAGGCGCTCGTCGCCCGGGGGCTCGCCGTCGTCCGTGAGGGTCCGGCCGCCGCCGTCGTGGTCGGCTGGCATGACGACTTCGACTTCGCCGGACTGTGCCGGGCCTCCGCCGCGATACGGGCCGGGGCGCGCTACGTGGCGACGAACCTCGATCCGAGCTATCCGGCGGCCGAGGGCGTCCTGCCCGGGGCCGGCGCCATCGTCGCCGCGGTGACGACGGCGTCGGGTCGCGATCCCGAAGTGGCGGGAAAGCCCGCCCCGCCGGCGGTTGCCGTCGTGCGCCGCCGCTTCGGAGCCCGGGGTGTGATGGTGGGGGACCGCCCCTCCACGGACGGTGCGTTCGCCGCTGCGCTCGGCTGGCCCTTCGCCCTCGTGCTCTCGGGGATCGCCGGGTCCGATGGCGACGAGCCGATCCCCGACCCTGCGCCCGAGTACGTCGCCGCCGACCTCGGCGTCCTTGCGCCCCGCCTGGTCGAGGACCTCGCTCACCCGGTCTGATCCCCCCGTTCGCGGGGCGTCGCCGCCGTAGGCTGGATCCGATGGCGAGGTGCCGGGTGAGGGGAATCGGGGGTCGGGGGTGACTGTCCGCCGTCGGCTCGACGCCGAACTCGTGCGCCGGGGTCTCGTCCCCAGTCGGGCCCGCGCCGTCGAGGCGATCGCCGCCGGACGGGTACTCGTCGGCGGTCTGCCCGCCACCGCGGCCGCCCGTCGGGTCGGACCCGACGAACCGGTGCTCCTGCGGGAGGCGGAGCGCGATTCCTACGTATCGCGCGGGGGAACGAAGCTCGCCGCCGGGCTCGCCAGCTTCGGAGTCGACGTGCGGGAGCGGCGAGCGGTCGATGTCGGGGCGTCTACGGGCGGGTTCACCGATTGTCTCCTGCGCGCCGGCGCGGCCCACGTCACCGCGATCGACGTCGGTCGCGGCCAGCTCGCCTGGTCGCTGCGGACCGACCCGCGGGTAACGGTGCGCGAACGCACCAACGTCCGCGATCTCGGGCCCGGGGCGATCGACCCGCCGCCGACGGTGTGCGTCGCCGATCTCTCGTTCATCTCGCTGCGCACCGTGGCTCCCCACCTCGTCGCCATTACCCATCCCGACGCCGAGCACGTTCTCCTGGTGAAGCCCCAGTTCGAGGCGGGGCGGACCGGGGTCGGGCGCGGCGGCATCGTCCGCGATCCCGAGGTGCACGCTCGCGTTCTCCACGAGGTCATCGCCGCTTTGGGCGAGGCCGGCCTCGGCGTCGGCGGTCTGACGGCGTCGCCGATCCGGGGGGCCCGGGGGAACGTCGAATTCCTCGTGCACGCCCGGCGAGGCCCGGTCACGCTCGCGGCGGGCGCGATCGACGGCGTCGTGGCGGCCGTCAGCGAGGCGGCCCCCGCATGATCGAGTGCGTCGTACTCGTCCCGCATCGTGAGCGACCGCCGGCGCGCGAGGCCGCCCGGGCGGCTGCGGCCTGGCTCGGAGCGGCCGGGGTCGAGGTGCGCATCCCCGAGGCCGAAGCGGCGGCGTGCGGACTCGACGCGCACGCAGCGCCCGCGGCGGGGATCGCGGACGGGGCCGGTCTCGTGGTGTCGATCGGGGGTGACGGCACCATGCTCTCCACGGTCCAGACCGTCTACCCGGCCCCGGTGCCCGTCATCGGCGTCAACGCCGGCCACCTCGGCTACCTGAGCGAACTCGAGCCCGAGGGCCTCGTCGCCGCGTTGCCGCGGTTGGTGGCGGGTGACTTCACGGTGTCGGAGCGCATGATGCTCACCGTCGAGGTCGTGACCGCGACCGGTTCCGAGACCCACTTCGCACTCAACGAGGCGGTGCTCGAGCGGGTGCGGGCCGGGCACACCATCCGCCTCGATGTCGCCTTCAACGGAATCCCCTTCACCTCCTACGCGGCCGACGGAGTGATCGTGGCGACACCCACGGGAACGACTGCGTATTCGTTCTCGGCCCGTGGTCCGATTGCCTCGCCCGCCATGCGCTGCCTCGTCCTCACCCCGCTCTCGCCTCACATGCTGTTCGACCGCTCCCTCCTGCTCGCCGAGCACGAGCGCATCGACCTCGTGGTCGACGGGGAGGCCGGTGCCGGCCTGACCGTCGACGGCCGCGATCTCGGAATCCTGCGAGCCGGCGACCGGGTGACCTGCTCCGCCGCGGCGGAGCCGATCCGTTTGGCGTCACTGGTTCCCCGCGACTTCCATCAGATCCTGAAGGCCAAGTTCGCTCTCCCGGATCGCTGATCGAAGCGTGGCCGTCATGCTGAGCGAACTACGGGTCGAGCAACTCGGGATCATCGAGGAGGCGACGGTCGTTCTCGGGCCCGGTCTCACCGTCATCACCGGCGAGACCGGTGCCGGCAAGACGCTGCTCATCGACGCGCTCCAATTGCTGTGCGGAGGTCGGGCCGATCCGTCGATGGTGCGCGAGGGGGCAGTCGAGGCCCGGGTCGAGGCCCGGTTCGTCGCCGACGGATGCCTCTCCGCCGATGCGCCCGTCGGGTTCGCCGAGGGTGAGATCGTCGTGGCCCGCGTCGTTCCCGGGGAGGGCCGGTCGCGGGGATACGTGAACGGGCGCCTTGCGACCGCAGCAGAACTGGCGGCGCTGACCGCCGACCTCGTCGACTTGCACGGACAGCACAGCCAGCAGGCCTTGCTCACTCCCGCCGCCCAGCGGGCGGTGCTCGATGCCTTCGCCGGAGAACCGGCCCGCCGCGCACTGAGCACCTACCGAACCGCGCGGGCCGAGGCGAGAGAAATAGACGAGCGCATCGCAGCCCTCGGGGGCGACGAGCAGGCCCGGGCTCGTGAGGTCGATCTTCTCCGGCACCAGATCGACGAGATCGAGGCGGCCGGTCCGGTCGATCCCGGTGAGGACGACCGTCTCGCGGCCGAGGCCGATCTCCTGGGTGACGCCGAGGCGGTGCGTGAGGCATTGACCGTGGCGCAGAGGGCGCTCGCGGGCGGAACCAGCGACGGAATCGCCGCGGCGCTCGGGGCCCTCGGCGGCCGCGAGGCATTCTCTCCGCTCGTCGAGCGACTGCGGGGCCTCCAGGCCGAGGCGGCCGACCTCGCGGCGGAGGTGCGCGGCCTGGCCGACGGCCTCTCCGCCGATCCGGGCCGGCTGGCCGCGGTGCAGGCCCGGCGAGCCGTCCTACGCGACCTCATGCGCCGCTACGGACCCGACATCGACTCCGTGATCGCGTTCCTGGCGACGGCTCGTGATCGTCGGGTCGAGCTCGAGCAGCGCGACGAGCACGTCGCCGCACTCGAGGCGGAGCGGGCCGCGGTCGACGCCCGGGGCATCGCGGCCCGGGCCGAGTTGAGCGCGGTGCGGCGGGAGGCGGCCGGGCCCTTCGCGACGGGCGTCACGGCCCGACTCCGCGATCTCGCGCTTCCCGCCGCCGACTTTACGGTCGCCGTGAGCGACGGCGATCCGGGTGAGGACGGCGCCGATGACGTGGTGTTCCTCCTCGCCCCCAATCCCGGCGAGCCCGCTCGGCCGGTGGCGCGGGCCGCGTCGGGGGGCGAACTGTCGCGGGTGATGCTCGCGATCCGGCTGGTGTCGGCGGTGGCCCCGCCGACGGTGGTCTTCGACGAGGTCGACGCCGGCATCGGCGGAGAAGCCGGCATTGCCGTCGGGGCCGCCCTCGCTGCGCTCGGGGTCGGCCGTCAGGTGTTGTGCGTCACCCACCTCGCCCAGGTGGCGGCTGCGGCCGATGCTCACGTCGCGGTTGCGAAGGCGACCGTCGGGGCCCGTACCGTCGCTCGAGTCGACGCTCTCGACGCCGAGGCCCGGGTCGGCGAGATCACACGGATGCTCTCGGGGCTCGACGAGTCCGCCTCCGCCCGGCGCCACGCCGAGGAGCTCCTCGACCGGGCCCGGAGTCAGCGGTGAGGTGGCGGCGGGCTCGGGGCCCCGTGGGAGGCGGCGATGCGGTTCGGGCCGTGGCCCGGGTCGACCGGCGGACGAAAGACCTCGCCGGGCGGATCGACCGGGGTGAGATCGCCGTGATCGACCACGCCGACATCGACCGCGTCGCGGCCGAGGCACTCGTTGCGGCCGGGGTCGTCGCCGTCGTCAACGCGAGCCCGTCGATCACGGGGCGGTATCCGAACGGCGGTCCGGCGATCATCGTCGATGCCGGAATCCCGCTCCTCGACGCCGCCGGCGCCGAGGTCATGGATCTCGTCACCGACGGCGACGAGATCGAGATCCGCGACGGGGGAGTGTGGATCGACGAACGCAAGATCGCGGCGGGAGAGCTTCTCGACCGCGCCGAGATCGAGCGTCGGACCGAGGCGGCCAAAGCGGAGATCGGCTCCGAACTCCGGCGCTTCGCGCACAACACGCTCGAGTACATCGACCGCGAGGCGGAGATGATGTTCGCGCCGCTGGCGCTCCCGCCCCTGCGGGCCGAGTTCCGCGGTCGGCACGCCCTCGTCGTGGTGCGCGGTCACGACTACCGGAGCGACCTCGACGCCCTGCGGAGTTACATCCGGGAGTACCGACCGGTGCTCATCGCCGTCGACGGTGGAGCCGATGCGCTCCTCGAGCGGGGCTTCACGCCCGATCTCATCGTCGGCGACTTCGACTCCTGCACCGACGCGGCGATGGCCTGCGGAGCCGAACTCGTGCACCACGTGCACCCCGACGGTCGGGGCCCGGGTCGCGAACGGCTCGTCGGCTCCGGGTTGCCCTTCGAGACGTTCGTGGCCTCGGGAATGAGCGAGGACGTCGCGATGCTCCTCGCCTACGAGGCGGGGGCCGAACTCATCGTTGCCGTCGGGACCCACGCGACGATGGTCGAGTTCCTCGACAAGGGGCGCAAGGGAATGGCCTCGACCTTCCTCACCCGTCTGCGCTTGGGGCCGGTCCTCGTCGACGCGAAGGGGGTCAGTCGGCTCTACGCGGGCCGGGTCCGACGGCGCGACCTCTTCCTCCTGATCGGCTCGGCCGTGGCGGCCATGTTGGCGATGGTGGTGGCGTCCGATTCGCTCCAGGTGTTCCTCGACGGTTTCCGCCTCATGGTGGAGCGGGCCTGGTCGCAGGTGGCGGGCTGGTTCTGATCGCTCCGGGTGGTGCCCCCCGGCGCTGCGGGGCCGCGTCCTAGGCTCGCATCGCCGATGGTCAACTTCCGGTTCCACCTCATCTCGCTGATCGCCGTCTTCTGCGCCCTCGGGCTCGGCATTCTCGTCGGCTCGACCGTGGTCGATCAGTCGATCGTCGACCGACTCGACCGCGAGATTCGGACCGCCCGGCGCGATACCGCCGCAGTGAAGGCGGAGAACGAGCGACTCGCCGATGCGGCCGTCCGGGGCGAGGAGTACGCCCGTCGGAGCGCGGCCTACACGCTCGGCGACCGTCTGGCCGGGGTGCCCGTCGTGGTCGTCGCCGAGGCCGGGGTCGACGGACGGATACCGAACGAACTCGTCGCCGCGCTCCGCGGCGCAGGTGCCGAGGTGCCCGGAACGATCTGGCTCGAGGGAGCGTGGCGGCTCGACGGCCGTGACGAGGTGGAGGCGCTCCAGGCTGCGACCGGGGCCGAGGGCACCAACGCCGCGGTTCGAGCGGCAGCCCTCGATTCGCTCGCGTCTCGCCTTGCCGGCGGTGCGACCGGCTCGGCGCGCACTCCCGTTCTCGAACGACTCCGGGCCGACGGCTTCGTCCGCTTCGCCGGGGGCGACGGCGCCGCATTCGCCACCTTCCCCGCCGGTCGGGCCCGAGTGGTGCTGGTGACGGGAACCGACAGCCGTCTCGCCGGGACCGATGTGCTCGCCGATCTCGCCCGGTCGCTCTCGCAGGCAGGCGTTCCGGTGGTCGCCGCCGAGGCCTACGACGATCACGACGGCGTCGATCCGGTTCCGGAACGAGGGGCGGCGGTAGCCCCGATCCGCGGCGACCGCACCCTCGCGGCCCGGGTTTCGACGGTCGACGACGCCGACCTGGCTCCCGGCGTGGTCACGACGGTTCTCGCCGTGGCGACGCCGTCGACGGTGGGGCACTACGGCTACGGCACCGGCGCGCGTGCGCCTCTGCCCGAGCCGCCCGCGTCGCCCGCCCCGTGACCCGTCCGGCCGTCGTGCGGGCCGCGACCGGGATGGCGGGCGCAACGGCGATCTCGCGCGTTCTCGGTCTCGTGCGGGTTCTCGTCGTCGCCGCCGTTCTCGGTACGACCTACCTCGGCAACACCTTCCTCGCCGCCAACTCGGTGTCGAACGTGCTGTTCGAACTCCTGGCCGCCGGGGCGCTGTCGGCCGTCCTGGTTCCCGCCTTCGTTTCGCGCCTCGATGCCGACGACCGGGCCGGAGCCGAGCGGCTCGCGGGAGGCCTGCTCGGTCTCGCACTCGGCGGCCTGGCGGTCGTCACCCTGGGCGGCATGCTCGGAGCCGGTCTCCTCGCCCGCCTCCTCACGAGCGGGGCGGGCGACCCCGAGGTCGTACCGGCGCAGCGTGCTCTGGCCGCGTTCCTCCTCGTCTTCTTCGTGCCGCAGGTCCTCTGCTACGCCTTCGGCGCGGTCGCTACGGCCGTACTCCACGCCCGACGGCGCTTCGTCGTGACGGCAGTCGCCCCGATGGCGAATTCGGTCGTCATGATCGCTTCACTCTTCGTCTTCGCCGCGGTGGCCGGACCCGAACCCGGCCTGGACCTCGACTTCGGGGCTCGGTTGCTGCTCGTCCTCGCCGGGAGCGGCGGTGTGCTGGCGTTCGTCGGCGTCCTGGTCGTCGCGGTGCAGCGCAGTGGATTCCGGCTCCGGCCGCACTGGGGCGCCCGCGATCCCGAGGTGCGCGCTCTCGTCGGGCACTCGACCTGGGGTCTGGTCCTCAATGCGGCGGCCGGGTCGATCCTCGGGGCGGCTCTCGTGGCGGGCAACGGGGTGGCCGGGGGAGTGGTGGCCTACCAGGTCGCCTACGTGTTCTTCCTCGCGCCGTACGCGATCCTGGCCCAGCCGATCAGCACGACCGTCCTCCCCGAGTTGACCGGCGAGGCCGCCGCGGGTGACCTCGCCGCGTTCGGTCGCTCGGTGCGCTGGGCCATGGGTACGACGTTGCGACTCGTCGTTCCCGCATCGGTCGCGATGGTCGTGCTCGCCCGCCCCGCGATGGAGATCGTGTCGTTCGGAGCGGCGCGCGAAAGCGGGCCGGAACTCCTGGCGGCGGGAGTGGCGTCACTCGGAGCGGGTCTTGCGCCGTATGCGTGTTTCATGCTGCTCGCCCGGGCCAGTTATGCCCTCGGCGACAGTCGCACTCCGGCTGTGATCGCCGGGGCCGGTGCGGTGTTCGGAATCGCCGTGATGTTCCTCGGTGCGGCCGCGAGCGAGGGGGCCGGTCTCGTCGTCGCCCTCGGAATCGGCCACTCGGCGGCGTTCACGGCGAGTACGTTGGCCTTGTGGGTGCACGTGGCCCGGCGGGTCGGATCGAGCCTCGTGCCCGGTGACCTCGCCGTGATCCTCCTCGGGGGTGCGGCGCTCGCCGTCCTCGGTGGCGCGGCAGTGAGGATCTTCGATCCCGCCACCCGCCTCGGCTCGTCGGTGCTCGTGGTTACCGTCGGCCTCGTCGGCGTCGTCGGGGCTGCGGCGTCGGTCCGCCGGGCGCGACCGGAGCGGCTCGCGTGACCGGGCGCCGGGGTCTGATCGCGGGTGTCCCGTTCGGGTTGCTCGCAGTGGTCGTGTTGGCGGCGATGGCGAGTCCGCTGGGCGCGGCGAACGCGCCCCGCACGTATCCCCGAGTGCTCGTCGTCCTGCTCCCCGGGATCACCTGGGACGATGTCGTCGGGGGCGACATGCCGACCGTCCGTCGGCTCGCGAGCGAGGGTGAGACCGCCAACCTCGCCGTGCGCGGTGTCATCCGGCGTCGACTCACGGCGCCGGAGGGCAATGCGTCGATCGGGGCCGCGAGTCGCGCGTTGGCGTCCGGGCCTCTCGCCGCCGGCATCTTCGACGCGGACGCGCGCACGGAGAACGGAACCGCAGGTCAGGCCTTCCGCCGCCGTACGGGCGTTGCCCCCGGTGCCGTGGTGGCGCTGACGATGCGCGAACTCCAGGCCGAGAACGACGCGGGCCTCTACAAGGCCGATCTCGGGGTGCTCGGCGATTCGCTGCGCCGGGCGGGGATCCGGGCCGGGGTGGTGGCCAACGCCGATCCCGGTCGGGCCGTCGTTCCCGTGCGCGATGCGGCGCTGGCGGTCGTGGATCGTGACGGGTCGGTTCCGTGCGGACGGGTGGGCGACGATCTCTTGGTCGACGATGCGACCGCTCCGTTCGGAGTGCGACTCGACCGCGCCGAAGTGGTGGGTGCCTTCGAGCGCTGTTGGACCGACCGCTCGGTCGTGGCGGTCGAGGCATCGGATCTGCGCCGGGCCGCCGCCTACCGGGCGACGGTGGCGCCCGGCCGGGCTGCTGCGCTGACGACCCGAGCCCGAACCGCGTCGGACGATCTCGTGGCCGCCCTTCTCCGACGCGTAGATCCGGAACGCGACGCGGTCGTGCTCGTCGCTCCGTCGCCCGATCCGATCCAACGGCCGCGCCTGACCCTCTTCGCGCTGCGGGCCCCGGGGCGCGCTCCCGGTCTCCTCGACTCGTCGAACACGCGTCAGCCGGGATACCTCACGATCTCGGATGTGGGCCCGACGATTGCGGGTCTGGCCGGTGCTCCCCTCGCCGAAGGCGAGATCGACGGTCGTCCCGCGAACCCGGTGGTCTCGGGTGCCGGGGCTGCCGCCCGCCTCGACCGGCTCGTCGCCGACGAGGCCCGGGCCGGATTCCGGGACTCGATGCTCAACTCCGTCGCCGGCCTCTTCATCACGGTGCTGCTCCTGCTCTCGGGGGCGGTCGCGTTCGCGCTCTGGCGCGACCGTGCGCTTCCGCGGGCAGCGGAGGTCGGGGCGCTGGCGATGCTCGGGTGCCTACCCCTGACCTACTGGGCGGTCCTGCTGCCGTTCGCGGATTGGGGCCCGGCCGCCTACCTCGCCTTCGTGTTCGGCGGCGGACTCGGGCTCGGTCTTCTCGCCGACCTCGGCCGCCGGCGACCGCTGTTGCCGGTGTCGGCGCTCCTGACCGCGATGATCCTGACCACGGCGGTGAGCGTCGTGGCGATGAGTTCCCGACTCCAACTCAGCACGGTGTTCGGGGATTCACCGATCGTGGCCGGGCGCTTCTCGGGGGTCAACAACCTCACCTTCGCCCAGATCATGGCGGCCGCCGTGCTCCTGGCAACCTTCGCGGCGCACTCCCTGCGCCGCCGCGGGCAGTCGGTGGGGGTCCCCCTCGGGATCGGGTTCGCGTTCGTTCTCCTCGTCGACGGTCTCCCGATGTGGGGCGCCGACGTGGGCGGGATCCTCGCCGGTCTACCCGGACTCGCGCTGACTCTCACGCTCCTCGCGGGGTGGCGCCTGCGGCTGCGCTCGGTCGTCGCCTGGGGTCTCGCGACTTTGGGCGCCATCCTCCTCCTCGGTTTCGTCGACCTGCTGCGACCGTCCGCCCAACGGTCACACCTGGGTCGGTTGTTCGAACGGATCGGGGGCGACGGATGGTCGGGGCTGCAGGTCATCGTCAGCCGCAAACTCGACGCCAACCTCGACACGCTCTTGCACTCGGTCTGGCGTTTTCTCCTGCTCGGCCTCGTTCTCGCGGCGGGCTACGTGATGTGGAAGGCTCCCAGTCGCCTGCGCCGCCTGCTCGAGCGGCTTCCGGAGCTGCGGACCGGCATGATCGGATTCGCGGTGATCGCCGTGCTCGGATTCGCCCTCAACGACTCGGGCGTCGCGGTGCCGGGCATGATGCTCGGAGTCCTCGCTCCGGTGATGATCTACCTGCTCGCCCGCCTCGGCGGTCCGTCCGCGGCCGGTTCCTCCCGGGACGGGGAGCGGACGGAGGAGGCGGAGTCGACGGCCGGGACGGCCTGAGTGCTCGGGCTTCTCGGTTGGTTCCTGGCGCTGGTCCTCGGTTTGGCCGCGGTGCGACTCGCGGTTGCCTCGGGCCAGGGCATCCTCGCCCACCCGGTTCTCCGCCGCGAGAACTATCGGGGTCGCGGCGTCGCCACGGCTGCGGGCCTACTGGTGGTCGTGGCGGTGCTGTTCGCGGCGGCCGGCCGATCGGTCGCCGGCGCCCTCGGTCCCGGTTCCGACGAGGGTCTCGACGGTGCCCAGACCCTGATGCTGGTCGCGGTTCTGGGTTACGCGTTTCTCGGGTTCGTCGACGACCTGCTGGGCGGCGACGACGCACGCGGATTTCGAGGCCACGTCGGGGCGGCCCTTCGCGGTCGGCTCACGACCGGTTTCGTGAAGCTCGCCGGGGGAGGGGCTCTGGCGATCGTCCTCGTGGCGACCCCGGGTTTCGCGAGCGGTCGGCGACTCGTCGTCGACGCGGTGCTCATCGCTCTCGCCGCCAACGTCGGGAACCTGCTCGACCGGGCGCCCGGCCGGGTCGGGAAAGTCGGGCTCGTGGTCTACGGGCCGCTCGCCCTGGCTCTCGGTGCCGGAGACGTCGGTCTCGCCCTCGCGGTCGTCATGGGTGCTTTCCTCGGACTCCTCCGAGATGATCTCCACGAGAGGATCATGTTGGGCGATACGGGAGCCAACGCTCTGGGCGCGGCGCTCGGCCTCGCGGTGGTTCTCGGCTGCGGTTCCGGCGTTCGGCTCGCCGTGATGCTCGTGCTCCTGGCCCTCAACCTGGCCGCGGAGGTCGTGTCGTTCAGCCGGGTGATCGAGGCCATTCCGCCGCTTCGGGCGTTCGATCGCCTCGGCAGGCGTCCCTGACCCAGAGTTCGCGGCCGGGTCCGTACCCGGCGACCCGTTCGTAGCGTGCGTCGGTGAGGGCCGGGCGCAGTCCGGGGAGCAGCCGGTCGAACCGTTCGGTCCAGATCACCACGGCGCACGCGCCGGGTGTGACCGCCGCCCGCACCAGGCTCTCCGTGGTCAGGTCGCCCTGGTCGATTCGCGCTCGGGCGGTGTCGTTCATGAGCGGAGGCGTCGCGAGTCCGGCCCGCCACAGGAAACCGGGTTCGTCGGCAATGCCGAGGCTCCCGGCGGGCAGGGCACGGAGATCGGCGAGTAGGGCCTGTTCGGTGGGTGACCATCCGGCGGGCCGGAAGAACGCGTGGGTGTTCCACAGCCACCAGGGGACGGCAGCGATCAGTCCGACGGCCAGCCAGCGGGCGGGGGGCGGGCGGACGGCGTAGGCGCAGCAGAGGGCGACCACGAGGTTGACGAAGTGGTTCGCGTACAGCGCCTGTTGGAGGACGAGCACGACCGCCGTGGTGCCGCTCCAGACCGCGATCGCTACGGCATCGGTCCGTCGCACGTCGGTGGCGGCCCGACCCGTAAGGGTGGCCACCAGGGCCAGGGCGGCGGCCACCACCACGAGCGCATCCCGCTCGGGTACGACCGTGAGGAGCTTCACGAGGTGACTCGCCTTGCTCGGTTCCGGTCCGTCGCCCAGGTGGTAGGCGACGGATTGGTCCCAGACCGGGCCGAGCCCCCAGGGGAGAGCCGTGAGCAGCCACGTGGCGACTGCCGCCCCTCCCGCCACTGCGAGATCGCGTAGGGCGGAGCGGAATGCCCGGCCCCCGTGGAGCCACCACACGATGGGAACCAGGGCGGTACCGGCCAGCGGCTTGACGGCCAGGGCTCCGCCGATCAGGGCGCCGGTCAGGAGGGTGCTTCGGAGCCGGGGGCGGTCTCGGTGCACGAGAGCGGCCCAGACGGCCGCCGTGGCGAGGGCCAGCGCGGGTGCGTCACCGGTGATGTTCGCGGTCGACCGGATCATCGAACCCGACGTGGCGCAGAGGAGCGCAGCGGTGAGGGCGGTGCCCCGACCGGCGCCCAGCCGGCGGGCGACGGCGCGGACGGCGACAGCGGTGAGGATCCCGGCGGCGAGCGGGGTCAGCCTCGGGGCGACAGCGGTCTCGAAACCGGCCAGGTCGCCGAGGCGCAGGAGGGGATAGTGAAGGGGCCCCTGCGAGGAGAAGACCCCCGAGTAGGGCGCCAGACCGCGCCGCATGTCGATGACGCTGATTCCGTAGACCCCGTCGTCGAAGAGGATCCCCCGTTCGGCGAGGACGAGCGGCAGTCGGACGACGAGCGCCACGGCGGCGACCAGGAGGGGATCGAGGCGCGGGGACGGGAGCCGCCGAGGGGGCGTCGTTCCCGGCGCGGTCGGCACGGGTCCACGCTACGAGAACCCGGCTCGCGAGTCGCGGCGCCCGGTCGCCGAAACCCGAGGCGACCCCTGCTACGGTCGCCCGCGTCGGGTCGGAGAGAGAGGTTGGGCCTTGGCGAAGCATGTCTTCGTGACCGGAGGAGTGGCGTCGAGCCTCGGGAAGGGCCTCACCGCCTCCTCGCTCGGACGACTCCTGAAGAGCCGCGGCATCCGGGTCACGATGCAGAAACTCGACCCGTACATCAACGTCGATCCCGGAACGATGAACCCCTTCCAGCACGGAGAGGTGTTCGTCACCGACGATCGCGGCGAGACCGACCTCGACCTCGGTCACTACGAACGCTTCGTCGACGTGCCGCTCACGCGCCGGTCCAACGCCACGACGGGGTCGATCTACGAGTCGGTCCTCGCCAAGGAGCGGCGCGGTGCATACCTCGGTGAGACGGTGCAGGTGATCCCGCACATCACCAATGAGATCAAGGAGCGCATCCTCGCCCTCGCTTCCGACGACGTCGACGTCGTGATCACCGAGATCGGTGGCACCGTCGGCGACATCGAGATCCTGCCCTTCCTGGAAGCCATCCGGCAGTTCCGTAAGGACGTCGGACGCGAAAACGTCTTCTACGTCCACGTGACGATGGTCCCGTTCATCGGTCCGTCGGGGGAGCAGAAGACCAAGCCGACCCAGCACTCGGTCACCGAGTTGCGGAGCCGCGGCATCCAGCCCGACGCGATCGTGTGCCGGAGCGACCGGCCGATCCCGAAGCAGTTGAAGGAGAAAATCTCGGCGCTGTGCGACGTGCCCGAGGCGGGCATCGTGACCGCGGCCGACGCCGAGGTGCTGTACGAGATACCGCTCGTTCTCCACGACGAGGGCTTCGACGACTACGTGTGCGAAGTGCTCGACCTCGCCGACCGGGAGCCCGATCTCACCGAGTGGCGTGCGCTGGTGGATTCCATCCGGGCCGCCGATCAGGAAGTGCGCATCGGGCTCGTCGGCAAGTACATCAACCTGCCCGACGCGTACCTGTCGGTCGTCGAGGCGCTCAAGCACGGCGGCTATTCGTGCGGGGCCAAGGTCATCATCGACTGGATCTCGGCCGACGACACCGAGGGTCTGCTCGCCGAGGGGCGACTCGGGGACCTCGACGGGATCGTGGTCCCGGGTGGATTCGGAATTCGGGGAATCGAAGGCAAGATCGCCGCGGTCACCTACGCCCGTACGCAGCGCGTGCCCTTCCTCGGTCTCTGCCTCGGCCTCCACTGTGCGGTGATCGAGTACGCCCGGAACGTCTGCGGACTGACCGGCGCTCACAGCGCGGAATTCGACCAACGCTCGCCGCACCCGGTCATCGACCTGATGAACGAGCAGCGGACGGTCGTCGATCTCGGGGGCACGATGCGCCTCGGGGCGTACCCCGCCCGGCTCGAAGCCGGGACCGTCGTGCGCGAGGCGTACGGCGAGGAGGTGGTCTACGAGCGGCATCGGCACCGCTACGAGGTGAACAACCGCTACCGGGCCACGCTGGCCGAGCACGGTCTGGTGCTCTCGGGTACCTCTCCCGACGATCTGCTGGTGGAGTTCGTGGAGTTGCCGCAGTCGGTGCATCCCTTCTTCGTCGCCACCCAGGCCCACCCCGAATTCAAGAGCCGTCCGAACCGTCCCCACCCGCTGTTCGCAGCATTCGTGCGGGCGGCGCTCGACCGGGCCGAGGGTCGTCGGCCGCGTCTGCCGATCGAGGAGACCACGCCCGCGATCGGTTCGTGAGCGGTGACGCCCTCGGGCGCCTGCTCGTCGAACACGATTCCTGGCTGACGGTGGAGCGGGGCCTCGCCCCGAACTCCCTCGCTGCCTATCGGCGCGATCTCCGCCGCTACGCGACGTTCCTCGCCGAACGCGGCATCGAGGATCCGGCGACCATCGACGAAGCGGTGGTCCGGGCCTACGTCGACCGCCTCTCGGCGGAGCCCGGCGCCAACGGTGCTCCCCGTCGCGCGCCCGCATCGGTCGCCCGGGCTCTCGTGGCGGTGCGGTCCTTCCACGGATTCTGCGTGCACGAGGGCCTCCTCGACTCCGATCCGAGCGCGTCCGTCGGCGCCCCGCGGGTTCCGGCCGGAATTCCCAAGGCACTCGACGAGGCCGAGGTGGAGGCGCTCCTCGCGGCAGTCGACGGTGACGACCCGGTGGCCCTCCGCGATCGGGCCCTGCTCGAACTCCTCTACGCGACGGGGATTCGGATCGGCGAGGCGGTGGGGCTTTCCCTGGCCGACATCGACGCCGACTCGGCGACCCTGCGGGTCCTCGGCAAGGGGGCCAAGGAGCGCGTCGTTCCCGTCGGGCGGATCGCGCTCGACGCGCTCGACTGCTATCTCGCGGCCGGCCGTCCGGAGTTGGTGCGCGCCGGCCGCGGGCGGTCGGGTGCCGACACGGCGGTGTTTCTCAACACGAGGGGTGGGCGCCTCTCCCGGCAGTCGTGCTGGGCCGTCGTGCGCCGAGCGGGGACGCGGGCCGGGCTCGGTGACCGCCTGCACCCCCATGTGCTGCGCCACTCGGCGGCGACGCACATGCTCGATCACGGCGCCGATCTGAGGGTCGTGCAGGAGCTGCTCGGCCACGCCAGCATCTCGACGACGCAGGTGTACACGAAAGTGAGTCCGACCCGTCTGCGGGCGGTCTACGACGCTGCCCACCCCCGATCGCGCTCGACCCGACCGGCCGGCGGCGGGGGTACCCTGTCGGGGTGACCGATGTCGAAGCGGTGCGGGCCGCTCTGCTCGCCGAGCAAGAGCGCGTGGCGGGTCAGATCCGAGAGCTCGGCCTCGAGCGTGATTCGTTCGACGAGGGGTTCGCGGATTCCGGTCAGGTGACCGCCGAGCGCACCGAGGTCGAGACCCTCGCGCAGACGCTGCGCGACACCGCCGCCGACGTCGCCGACGCTCTGGCCAAACTCGATGCGGCCGATTTCGGGCGCTGCGAGGAGTGCGGCGAGGCGATCGCCGATGCCCGGCTCGAAGCGGTGCCGTGGGCTCGGCGCTGCATCGCCTGCGCCTCCCGTCCTCGCTGAGGTCCAACCGGTGGCCCGGTCGGCGCGGGTCCGCCACCTGATCGTTCGTTTCCTGGGATCTCTCGCTCCGCCGCGTCCCGCTCCCGAGGACCTGGCCCGGATCCGTTCGATCCTCAGTCCGGCCGAGTACGCCGTGTGGGGAACCCTCGGCCGCGCCGACCGGGCCGAGTCGCTCGCCGTCGGGCGGCGGGCGGCCGCATCGCTACCGGAGGACGCGGCGCCGGTATGGGTCGCCGCGGCGCTCCTCCACGATGTCGGAAAGATCGACGCCCGGCTCGGAACCGCCGGACGGGTCGCGGCGACACTCGTCGGCGGGGTGGCCGGTGCGGCGAACCGTGATCGGATCGGTGGGCGGGTCGGTCGCTACCTCCGCCACGCCGAGATCGGTGCCGATCGCCTCACCGCGGCCGGAGCCCGACCCGAGACCGTGGCCTGGGCCCGGGTGCATCACCGCCCGGATCTCTGGGCCGACGCCGGAATCCCCGAGGGGATCGGTCGGGTGTTGGCCCGGGCCGACGGGGAACCCGATCCCGGGCCCTGATCGATCAGTGCGGGCGGGGGAGCAGTCCGGCGGCGGATACCGCTCGGGCGAGAACGGTCTCGGCGATCGCTTCGGCCGCGGCGGCTCCCCGAGCGAGACGAGCGTCGAGCGCGGTCCGGTCGGCGGCGAGGGCCGCGTATCTCTCCTGAATCGGACGGACGTACTCGACGACGGCCTCGGCCACCGCTCCCTTGAACGCGCCGTAGCCCTGCCCCGCGAACGAAGCCTCGACCTCGGCGATCGTGCGGCCCGTCACCGCCGCGTGGATCTCGATCAGATTGGAGACGCCCGGCTTGGCCTCACGGTCGTGACGGACCTCGGCTCCGGAATCGGTGACGGCCGACTTCAGCTTCTTCTCGATCGTCTTCGGCGGGTCGAGCAACATGACGCAGCCCGCCGCGCGTTCATCGGATTTCGACATCTTCTTGGTCGGGTCCTGGAGGTCCATGATCCGGGCCCCGACGGGCGGGAAGGTCGCCTTCGGGACGACGAAGGCCTCGCCGTAGCGGCCGTTGAAGCGCTGGGCGATGTCGCGGGTCAGTTCCACGTGCTGGCGCTGATCCTCGCCGACGGGAACCTCGACCGTGTCGTAGAGGAGGATGTCGGCGGCCATGAGCACCGGATAGTCGAAGAGTCCGACCGAGACCGATTCCTGGCCGTCCTCACCGTCGCCGGCCTTGGCCGCCTTGTCCTTGAACTGGGTCTGGCGGCGCAACTCACCGAAGGTGGCGACGCAGTTGAGGAGCCAGGTCAGCTCGGCGTGCGCGCGGACGTGGCTCTGGACGAAGAGGAGGGAGCGGTCCTCCTCCAGCCCCGCCGCCATGAGGGCCGTGGCGACGTGGAGGGTCAGTCGCTCCAGTTCGGCCGGGTCCCAGGGGATCGTCAGGGCGTGGAGGTCGACGACGCAGAAGACGGCTTCGCGGTCGGTGGCGGCCGGGCTCCCGGGCGAGGGTTGGTCGGCGACCCATCGGCTGACGGCGCCGAGCAGGTTGCCGAGGTGAAGCTCGCCGGTCGGCTTGATGCCCGAGAAGACGCGTGCCACGGAGCGCCACGTTACCGATCGGTCCCGGGCGCGGTCCGGAGTTTCGGGACCAGCGGGATCACCGGTTGCGTCCGCAGCAGCCGGGTACTCTCGGCCCGTGGGTTACGAGGTCTCGACGACGGTCTTCGCCGGCCCGTTCGACCTCCTCCTGCACCTCATTCTCCGCGAGGAGGTCGATCTCTGGGAGATCGAACTCGCTCGCATCGTCGACGCCTTCTGCGCCGAGGTCGAGCGGACGGAGGGCCTCGACCTCGAGGTTGCCACCGAGTTCCTCCTCATCGCCGCGACCCTCGTCGAGCTCAAAGCGCGTCGTCTTCTTCCCGGTCGCGAAGACGTCGACATCGACGAGGACCTGTGGCGATTCGAGGAGCGCGACCTCCTCCTCGCCCGACTCCTCGAGTGCAAGACGTTCCAGGATGTCGCCGGGGTGCTGCACGCGCGCCTCACCGAGGCCCGGAGGTCGGTCGCCCGCACCGTCGGCCCCGAGGAGCGGTTCCGTTCGCTGGCCCCCGACCCCCTGGAACGCGTGTCGCTCGACCAGCTCCACCGGGCTGCGCTCCGGGGATTGGCCCCGCCGCCGCCGGTGCCCGAGGTCCGGACCGACCACGTCGCGCCGATCCGGCTCAGCGTTCGCGACGCCATCGACGCGGTGCTCCTTCTGCTCCCCGAGAACGAACCGATCGCTTTCTCGGATCTCGTGGCCGGGATCGAGGAGAAGTTGCGGATCATCGTGCGCTTCCTCGCCGTGCTCGAGCTCTACAAGCAGGGCATCGTCGATCTCGAGCAGTTCGAGTCGTTCGGTGAGCTTCGGGTTCGGGCCCTCGCCGTCGGCGAGCGGGTGGCGCTCGACCTCGCGTCGCTCGACGATTGGGGCGACGAGCCGATCGTCCCGGAGCCGCACGACGGCCGCACCGCACCGGAAATCGACGCCACGAACGGTGAACCGACGGTCGACCTGACCGGGTCCGCGGTCGAACGGACATGAGCACAGCGGCTGACGCGACGTCCGTGCCCGATCGGAGCGAGGCGCGCCGGGCGATCGAGGCGATGGTTCTCGCCGCGACCGAGCCCGTGCATCCGACCGTGATGGCCCAGCTGCTCGAGGTGCCGGTCGACGAGATCGACGAACTCTGCGCGGCGCTGGCATCGGAGTACGCCGAGCAGGATCGTGGATTCGCTCTCGTGCGGGTCGCCGGGGGTTGGCGCTACCAGACGGCCGCGGCGGCGTACCCGTACGTCGAACGCTTCGTGCTCGAGGGCCAGACCGCTCGTCTCTCGGGCCCTGCGCTCGAGACTCTGGCGATCATCGCCTACAAGCAGCCGATCTCGCGGGTGCAGTTGTCGTCGATCCGGGGAGTCAACGTCGAGGCGACGCTCAAGACCCTCGTGGCGCGTGGCTACGTCGAGGAGATCGGCCACGATCCGTCACCCGGTAACCCGGTTCTGTTCGGCACGACCCGCACGTTCCTCGAACGGCTCGGCCTGGACTCGATCGACGAGCTTCCGCCCATTGCCGATTTCGTGCCCGAGGCTGCGGTGGTCGAGTCTCTCGAACGGGGTCTCCGCATGCCGCGCGCCGAAGAGGACGCCGGCGATGGCGACGCATCCGGCGATGACGACCGGTCCGACACCGCGACCGGCAGTGTCGCCGCGGCCGATCCGGAGGAGTCGGGTCCCTCCTTCTCCGGGTGAGCGAGGGCGAGCGGCTCCAGAAGGTGCTCGCCCGGGCCGGGTTCGGCTCCCGGCGCCGGAGCGAGGAACTCATCGCCGAAGGTCGCGTGACGGTCGACGGAATTCCCGCGATCCTCGGGTGCCGGGTCGACCCCGGCTGCGTGCGGATCGAGGTCGACGGGGTGCCGGTCGTGGTCGACACCACCCTCGTGCACTGGATCCTCAACAAGCCGGCCGGCTTCGTGACGACGGCCAGTGACCCCGAGGGGCGTCCGACCGTTCTCGATCTCGTTCCCGACACGCCCCGTGTCTTCCCGGTCGGTCGACTCGATCTCGATTCGGAGGGCCTCCTCGTACTGACCAATGACGGCGAGTTGGCCAACCTCCTGGCCCACCCGAGTCACGGAGTCGAGAAGGAGTACCTCGCCGAGGTCGAGGGAAGGCCCGCTCCGGCCGCCCTGCGAGCATTGCGGGAGGGGGTCGAACTCGACGATGGTCCCACCCGCCCGGCCCGGGTCCGGTTGGTGCAGGAGTCCGCCGGCGGTACGAGCGCAGTGGAGATCGTGGTCAAGGAGGGTCGCAAGAGGATGGTCCGCCGGATGTGCTCGGCGGTCGGTCATCCCGTGCACCGGCTCGTTCGCACGCGCATCGGGCCCCTGCGCGACGCGCGCCTGCGCCCGGGTGCGTGGCGCGCGCTCACTCCCGACGAGGTACGGGCCCTCTACGCAGCGGCACTCGACGGTCGCTCCGAAGGTGACGGGTAACCTCGCTCCCCGTGAGGCTGCTGGCGCTGCGCGGCGCGACGACGTGCGACGAGAACACCAAGGCCGAGATCGGGGAGAAGACCCGGGCTCTCGTGGCAGCGATGCTCGAGCGCAATGCCATCGATCACGAGGACCTGGTCAGCATCATCTTCACGGCGACCGACGATCTCACCGCCGAGTTCCCGGCGACGGCAGCGCGGGTCCTCGGTCTCGGCGATGTTCCCCTGATCTGTGCCCGGGAGTTGGCCATCGAGCACGGTCTCGCCCGCACGATCCGGGTGATGATGCACTTCTACGGAGAGGGTCCGCGTGACCGGCTCCGGCACGTGTACCTCGAAGGTGCGCGCGTGCTGCGCGACGACCTCCCCGAGTGAGAAGCGGCGCCTGATGCGCATAGCGGTGATCGGTACCGGCCTCATCGGCGGTTCGATCGGGTTGGCTGCGGTAGGGGCCGGCCACGAGGTGGTCGGGTTCGATGCCGATCCCGAAACCCTCGCTCGCGCTCTCGCCCGGGGTGCCGTCGGAACGGTCGTCGGTGACGTCGAATCGGCGGCCGCCGGTAGCGACCTCACAGTGGTTGCCGTGCCGGTCGGTTCGGTCGCCGATGCAGCGGTCGCCGCGCTCGAGGCGGGCGCGTCCGTGGTGACCGATGTCGGTTCGGTGAAGGGCGCCGTGGTTCGAGCCGTCGACGCTCGCTGTCCCGACGTCGCCGACCGTTTCGTCGCCGGCCACCCGATGGCCGGGTCGGAACAGGGCGGGATCGATGCCGCCCGGGCCGACCTCTTCATCGGGGCGACCTGGGTGCTCACCCCGACGGTCGACACCGACGACACCGCGTACGCCCGCGTTCGCGCCGTGGTCCGGGACCTGGGGGCCGAGGCCGTCGCCGTCACCCCCGAGGAGCACGACGTGCTCGTGGCCCTCGTCAGTCACGTCCCGCAGTTGGCGGCCTCGACCCTGATGGACGTTGCGGCGACGCACGAGGCACGCCACCCGGCGCTACTGCAGTTGGCCGCCGGTGGATTCCGCGACATGACCCGCATAGCGGCGAGCCACCCTGCGATCTGGCTCGACATCCTCGCCGCCAATCGCGACTCGGTACTGGCCGGACTCGACGCCTACACGGAGGCGCTCGGTGCCGCTCGCGAATGGATCGCGTCCGGTGACGCCGATGCGCTGTCCGGTCTCCTCGCCCGGGCGAGGGCGGCCCGGCGCAATCTCCCCGTCGGGGTCGGCCCCGCCGCCGAACTCGTGGAGCTCCGGGTGCCGGTCCCCGACCGCGCCGGAGTGCTGGCCGAGGTCACCACCCTTGCAGGACGGCTCGGCGTCAACATCGCCGACGTGGAGATCGCGCACTCGCTCGAGGGGCGAGCGGGCGTTCTCGTTCTGGTGGTCCCGGCGAGTCGAGCCGGGGAACTGGCGGATGGTCTGCGTTCGCTCGGCTACGCACCGGGAAGGACGGACCTCGCGTGAGCGACAACCTCGTCGTCGACGGCGGACCCCGGCCTCTGCGGGGTCGCATCCGGCTTCCGGGCGACAAGTCGATCTCGCACAGGGCGCTTCTCTTCGCGGGCCTCGCGGCCGGTCGGAGTCGGATCGCGAACGCGGGCACCGGCGCCGACGTCGGGGCGACCGCCCGCGCTCTGGCGGCGGTCGGAGTGGGGGTGGAGCGCGACGGTGCCGGCCTGAACGTCACCAGTCCCGGACTCGACGCGTGGTCGGAACCCGACGACGTCGTCGACTGCGGCAACAGCGGAACGACGATCCGCGTCCTGGCCGGTGCCCTCGCCGGGCGGCCGTTCTGCACGGTGCTCACCGGCGATGCCTCTCTCCGCCGTCGGCCGATGGCTCGGGTCGCCGATCCGCTGCGGGGGATGGGTGCGCGGATCGACGGGCGCGACGGGGGAAATCGGGCTCCCCTCGTGGTGCGGGGCGGCGACCTCGTCGGGGTCTGTCACGACCTCGCCGTGGCTTCGGCCCAGGTCAAGTCGGCCGTTCTCCTGGCGGGCCTCCAAGCGGCGGGCGAAACCGTCGTCAACGAACCGGTGCGTTCGCGCGACCACACCGAGCGCATGCTGCGTGCGCTCGGGGTCGACCTCGTCGTCGACGAGACGACCGTGCGGATCGGTGCCGGCCGCCCCCGACCGTTCGACATCACGGTGCCCGGGGATCCCTCGTCGGCGGCGTTCTTCGCGGTGGCCGCGGCGATCACGCCCGGGTCCGATCTCGTCTGCGAGGACATCGCCTGCAATCCGACCCGAACCGGGTTCGTCGAGGTGCTGCGGCGCATGGGGGCCGACCTCGAACTCGAGCCGACCGGCGAGGTCTGCGGTGAGCCCGTCGGCAACCTCCGGGTTCGGTTCGCGCCGCTGCGCGCCACGCGGATCGAGGGCGACGAGATCCCGTCCGTGATCGACGAGATACCGGTTCTCGCCGTGGCTGCTGCGTTTGCCGATGGGGAGACGGTCATCGCCGATGCGGCGGAGTTGCGGGTGAAGGAGAGCGACCGCATAGCGACGATCGCGGCGCTGCTGACCCGAATCGGGGTCGCGTGCTCGCCCGCGGATGACGGTCTCGTGATCGCCGGGGGTGTGCCGGTCGCATCGGCCCACGACAGCGGGGGAGACCACCGCGTCGCCATGGCCGCGGCGATCGCGGCGAACGCGGTGGCCGGTACCTCCCGGATCGCCGGGTGGGCCGCCGTCGATTCGTCGTTCCCGGAGTTCGCCGACCACCTCGCGTCTCTCACGGGCGGAGCGGCATGAGTGGCGACCGGGTCGTCGCGATCGACGGTCCGGCGGGGTCGGGAAAGTCGACGACGGCTCGCGGGGTCGGTGCGGCGCTCGGTCTCCCCGTTCTCGATACGGGCGCTATGTACCGGGCGGTCGCCCTCGCGGCCCTCGATGCGGGGATCGATCTCGGTGACGGCCCGGCTTGTGCCGACGCCGCCGTCCGGGCCGACATCACCGTCGAGGCCGCGAGCACGACGCTCGACGGCGTCGACGTCAGTATCCGTATTCGCGGTCCGGAGGTGACGGCGGCGGTGTCACAGGTGGCGGCTCATCCCGGCGTTCGCGAGGTTCTCGTCGCCCGGCAACGGGCGTGGGTCGAACGCCACGGGGGAGGGGTGGTCGAGGGGCGAGACATCGGCACCGTGGTCTTTCCCGACGCTCGCGTGAAGGTCTACCTGATTGCCCGCGACGACGAACGGGCGCGTCGGCGGCGACTCGACGAGGCCGACGCCGCGCGCGAAATCGACGTCGAGGCGGTGCGGGAGGCGTTGAATCGCCGCGACGAGGTCGACTCCGGTCGGGCCGCATCGCCCTTGCGCGCCGCCGACGATGCGTTCGTGGTCGACACGACCGAGGTCGGTGTCGACGAGGTCGTCCGGCGGATCATCGCTCGGTACGAGGAAGGTGCGGACTGACGTGCTGTACGAGGCGATTCGAACGGTGGTGGGCAACGCGACCCGGGTGGCGTATCGCCTGCGGGTGAGCGGAGAGGAGCGGCTTCCGGAAACCGGCGGATTCGTCATCGCTCCGTCGCACCGGTCGATGATGGATATCCCCTTCGTCGGTTGGGTCGTGCCCGAGCCGATCGGCTACATGGGAAAGCGGTCCCTCTTCGATCTTCCGGTTCTCGGTCGGGCGTTTTCCTCGCTCGGCGGTATCCCCGTCGAACGCGACGGGAATGACCGCAAGGCTCTGCGTACCGCCCTCGAGCGTCTGGCCGAGGGCCAGCCGATGCTGATCTTCCCGGAGGGCACCCGGGACCACGGGGCGGTGATCGACGACCTGCAGCCCGGAGCGGCGTACCTGGCACTGAGAGCGGGCGTGCCGCTCGTTCCGATGGGAATCGCCGGCACCGAGGAGATCGTGCGCTCGCAGCGGTTCCCGGTCCCGCGTTTCCATCGGGTCGCCGTGGTCATCGGCGAGCCGTTGTTTCCCCCGGTGCTCGGCGGAACGGTGGTGCCGCGCGCCGAGGTCGATGCTCTCACGGGCCGGTTGGCGGTCGCGCTCCAACAGGCCTTCGATCAGGCCTACCGTCTGCGGGACGCCGGCCCGCCCCCGTCGGCCTAGCCGACGGCCAGGAGCTCGCCGAGAAAGGCTGCCGCGACGGCAGCCCCGAGCGCGACGGCGGCGAGGAGACCACCGAGCGCCGGTCGCGTCCGGGCGACGACGGTGTGGGCGGCGGCCGCGACTCCCGACCCGGCCACCAACCCGAGCTTCACGAACAGAGTCGTGAGGTAGGCCCCCGACTGATCCGCGGGATCGATGGCGAGCAGGTTCCAGACCCCCGTGGCGACCAGAAGTCCGAAGGCGGGCCAGGCGACGGCTCGGAAGCGGCGGGCGACGGCGCGGGTCGCATCGACACCCCCGTGGGCCCGCACGACCCCGACCTCGGCGGCGAGCACGATCTGGCCGCCGATCCAGACGCAGGCGCCGAGGATGTGAAGGGTGAGCCGCACCGATGCGGCGGTGATCGGCAGCACGGTGAGGGCTACGGCGCGAGATCGGCGAGGACCCGGCTGGCGTCGACGGTCCGGTCGGCCGTGAACGGCCCTCCGACGGCCCGCGCGGCCTCGGGGTCGACTCCGAGGAGAACGGCGACGACGGTGTCGAGGGCGGGGAGCAGTTCCCGCAGTTCCCGGGGCGGCGGGAAGTACTCGTCCTCGTCGGTGACCCGCACGGCCTCGACCCCGTTCGCGGGCGCGAGGTGGTCGATGACGGCGGTGACGAGGTCTTCGGGGGCGCTGGCGCCGGCCGTGACCCCCACGATCCGCGCCGCGCCGAGCGCACCGAGGTCGAGCTCGGCCGGTCCGTCGACCCTCAGTACGAGCGGGCAGCCCGCGGCGCGGGCGACCTTCGTCAGAGCGATCGTGTTGGAGGAGTTGGCGCTGCCGATGACCACGACCGCATCGGCCCGCCGGGCGATCTCGGTGAGCGCGTCCTGGCGGTTGGTCGTCGCGAAGCAGAGGTCGTTGCGGGCGGCCGTCCACGCCTCGGGGAACCTCTCGCGGGTTGCCTCGAGAACCCCGGCCCACTCCTGCTGGGCGAGCGTGGTCTGCGCGAGGACGGCGACCCGCTCGGGGTCGGCGACATCGGCCGTGGCCGACGCGACGTCCTCGGGCCGTTCTACGAGTCGAATGGCTTCGGGGGCGACTGCCACGGTGCCGATCGCCTCGTCGTGGCCTGCGTGGCCCGCGTAGACGATCGTGTACCCCTTCTCGGCCCGAACCCGGGCCTCGTGGTGGACCTTGGTCACCAGGGGACAGACGGCGTTGACGACGTAGCGGTCACGGGCGCGGGCGGCCGTGACGACCTCGGGGGCCGAACCGTGGGCCGAGAGCATGAGCGGTGCGCCGGGCGGAACCGCGTCGACATCGTCGACGAAGACGACTCCGAGGCGCTCGAATCGGTCGACGACGAGACGATTGTGGACGATCTCGTGGTAGCAGTAGACGGGTGGTTCGAACGCCCGGACCATCCACGCGAGCGCCTTGATCGCCATCTCCACCCCGGCACAAAAGCCCCGGGGTTCGGCGAGGAGTACGCGTTCGACCGCCACGGGCGCAGCGTAGTGGTGCATCACCCGTATCCTGTCCCGATGTCCGCTGCACGCGTCGTTGCCGTCGCGCCCGGATCCGCGGCGGAGTCCGCCGGTCTCTGCGCCGGTGACGAGATTCTGAGCGTCAACGGCGAACCCGTTCGTGACGTGATCGAGTACCAGGTGCAATCCGACGGCGCCCGGGTCGAACTCGAGCTCGTGCGGGGCGGTCTGGAGCGCAGCATCACCGTGGAGAAGGCCGAGGGGGTCGGACTCGGTATCGAACTCGCGAGCCCGGTCTTCGACCGCATCCGCACGTGCGACAACCACTGCCCGTTCTGCTTCATCTACCAACTGCCCGCCGGTATGCGCCGCAGCCTCTCGGTGAAGGACGACGACTACCGGCTGTCGTTCCTCTACGGCAACTTCACAACGCTTACCCGGTTCACCGAGGCCGATCTCGAGCGGGTTATCACCGAGCGGCTGAGTCCGCTCTACGTGAGCATCCACGCCACCGATCCCGATCTGCGGTCCCGACTTCTGCGCAACCGGCGCGGGGGTACCTCGCTGCGTTGGCTGGAAGTTCTCCTCGGGGCCGGTATCGAGGTTCACGGCCAGATCGTCGTCTGTCCGGGGGTCAACGACGGCGCTGCGCTCGACGACACCCTTCTCGGGATCCTCGATCGCTTCCCGGCGCTCGCCACCGTCGGGATCGTCCCGCTCGGGGTGAGTGCCCACAATCGGGAGCCCGAGATGCGGCCGCACACCCGGGCCGAGGCCGAGGCCGTCTGCGACCTCGTCGGAGCCTGGCAGGAGCGGTACCGCGCTCTGCTCGGTCGGCGCCTCGCGTACGTATCCGACGAGTACTACCTGCTCGCCGGTCGCCCGTTCCCGGCTCTGGCCGATTACGACGGGTGTCCGCAGCACGAGAACGGAATCGGCATGGCCGCCACGTTCGCGGCCGAACTGGAGGCGGCGATGGCCGGCGGGGGAGCGAGCGGTACGGGCCCCCGGGCCGGATTCTTCGCGTCTGTCGACGGCGCGCCCGCCGTGGGCTACCGGGCCCCCCGCACAATTCCTTTGCGCGTCGTCGGAGCCGGGAGCCCGCCGGTGCCCGCCGGACCCGTCTACGTCATCACGGGTGAAATGGGAGCCGAGGTTCTGGCTCCGCTCGTCCGACGCCTCGGGATTTCGGTGACCCTCCTGCCGGTGGCCAATCGGTTCTTCGGCGGCAACATCGGCGTGACCGGACTGCTCACCGGCGCCGACATCGCCGAGGCCCTCTCCGACGCTCCGGAGTCGGCTCGGTTCCTCCTTCCCGACGTCACGCTGTCGCGGGGTCGGTTCCTCGACGGTCTCACGCCCGCGGATCTGCCCCGCCCGGTGGAGATCGTGGCGACCGATGGCGTTGCCTTCGCCCGAGCGGTGGGGGCGGCGTGAGCGATCTCCCCGTCGTCGCCGTCGTCGGTCGTCCCAACGTCGGAAAGTCGACCCTCGTGAATCGCTTCGTCGGGCGTCGCGCCGCGATCGTCGAGGAACGGCCCGGGGTGACCCGCGACCGCAAGGAACTGGTCGCGGAGTGGACGGGTCGTGCCTTCCGGGTGATCGACACCGGCGGTTGGCTCACTCCGGGCGAGGCCGGTCTGACCGGGGAGGAGGCCGATCTCGCGGGAAAGGTGAGCGCCCAGGCCGAGGCGGCGATGCGTGAGGCCGACCTCGTTCTGCTCGTCACCGACGCCACGACGGGGGTCACCGAAGAGGACGCCCGGGTCGCCCGCCTGCTCCAGGGGGCGAAGGTGCCCGTTCTCGTCGTCGTCAACAAGGTCGACGACGATCGGCGCGAGGCCGACATCTGGGAGTTCGCCCGGCTGGGGCTCGGCGAGCCGATCCCGGTCTCGGCCATCCACGGGCGGGCATCGGGTGACCTCCTCGATGTAGTGGTAGCGGCCCTTCCGCCGGCGGCCGCCGACACCGAGTCGGTAGACGCCGACGACGGGATCTTCAGCGTGGCGATCACCGGCCGCCCCAACGTCGGCAAGTCGACCCTCTTCAACCGGATGGTCGGGGAGGAGCGATCGGTCGTCCACGACATGGCGGGTACCACTCGTGATGCCGTCGACACGATCGTCGAGACCGACGACGGGCCGCTGCGGTTCGTCGACACCGCGGGCCTGCGGCGCCGGAGCCGTATCGACGAGCCGGTCGAGTACTTCGGTCTGGTGCGGGCACTCGAAGCGATCGACCGAGCCGATGCCGCCCTGCTGCTCATCGACGGCACCGAGGGCGTCACCCACCAGGATCAGCGCCTGGCCGAGCGCATCGATGCCGCAGGCACGGCGATCGTGATCGTCCTCAACAAGTGGGATCTCTGTGACGCCGAGCAGCGGGCCAAGGTGCGGGCCGAGGTCGCCGACAAGCTCGCCTTCCTCACCTACGCGCCCGCGCTGCCCGTGTCGGCCCTCACCGGCAAGCGGGTGCACAACCTGCTCCCGGCGCTCCGCGAGGCCGAGGCCGCCTATCACCGCCGGATCCCGACCGCCGCGCTCAATCGGGTGCTGCGCGACGCCCAGGCTGCTCATCCACCGCCGATCGTGAAGCGCCACCGGCCCCGGATTCTCTACGCCACTCAGGGTGCGGCCGATCCGCCCACGTTCACGTTGTTCACGACCCGGCCGTTGTCGCCCCAGTACTTGCGGTACCTGGAACGCAAGTTGCGGGAATCCTTCGATCTCGGTCCCACGCCGATCAAGATCCGGGTCCGGCGCCGGTCGGAGTGAGGGCCGACGTCGGTTCGGTCGGCACCGAGGCGCGTATCGTGTCCCGGTGACCGCCTGGCCCGCCGCCGTCCTCGTACGCGAGGTCGGCCCGCGCGACGGGCTGCAGGACGAGCAGCCCCTTCCCGTCGCCGATCGCGTGGCTCTCATCGAGGCGTGTGTCGCCACCGGGGTGCGGGCGATCGAAGCGGTGGCCTTCGTGTCGCCGACCAAGGTTCCCGCGATGGACGGGGCCGAAGCCGTGATGGCGGGTCTCGACCGCCGCGTCGACGTCGTCTATTCGGCTCTGGTTCCCAACCGTCGCGGTGCCGAGCGCGCCGTCGCTGCGGGGATGGACGAGGTCGAGGTCGTCGTGAGTGCGAGCGAGACCCACAATCAGCGCAACCTCGCCTGCTCGGTCGCCGATTCGCTGGTCGGGGCCCACGGGATCGCCGACCTCGCCCGAACGACCGGCATCGCCGTGAGTGCCGTCGTGGGCACTGCCTTCGGTTGCCCGTTCGAGGGCGAGGTGGCCCCGGAGAGGGTCGGTCAGCTCGCCGGCCACCTCGTCGACGCGGGCGCCGGAGTCATCACCTTCGGCGACACGACCGGAATGGCGACTCCCCGAAGGGTTCACGATCTGCTCGACGCGCTCGAACGGGTGGGGATGGGTCCTGACCGGATCGGGCTGCACTTTCACGACAGCCGGGGCCTGGCGATGGCCAACGTCGTCACGGCGCTGGATCGGGGCATCACCCGTTTCGACTCCGGGGTCGGCGGCCTCGGCGGCTGCCCCACGGCGCCCGGGTCGGCCGGCAACGTGGCGACCGAGGACCTCGTGCACATGCTCGACGACATGGGGATAGCCACGGGTATCGATCTGGGGGCGACGATCGATGCTGCGCGGCTCGCGTCCCGGCTGGTGGGTCACGACCTGCCCGGTGCCGTGCTGCGGGCCGGTCCCCGAACCCGACGGGAGGCACAGTGAGCGACGAAGCCAGACTGCGGGCGGAGAGCGAGAGGGCTCTGCGCGGCAACTTGGAGCGCGAGGCCGAGAAGCTCGCCCGGCAGGCAAAGCTCTTCGTGCGCGACCGGATTGCGCTGCTCGTCGACGAGGGCTCGTTCGTCGAAGACGGTCTACTCGCCAACGCTCTCGCCGAGGGACTTCCCGCCGACGGGGTCGTCACCGGGGTCGGCCGCATCGACGGTCGGCCCGTGTGCGTGATGGCCAATGATCCGACGGTGAAGGCCGGTTCGTGGGGGGCGCGCACGGTCGAGAAGATCGTGCGCCTCACCGAGCACGCACTGGCTCACGAACTGCCGGTCGTCTACCTGGTCGACTCGGCCGGGGCTCGTATCACCGACCAGGTGGAGTTGTTCCCGGGCCGGAGGGGTGCGGGGCGGATCTTCGCGAACGAGGTGCGACTCTCCGGGCGCGTGCCCCAGGTGTGCTGTCTCTTCGGGCCCTCGGCTGCCGGGGGCGCGTACATCCCGGCGTTCTGCGACGCCGTCTTCATGGTCGAGGGCAACGCCTCGATGTACCTCGGGTCGCCCCGGATGGCCGAGGTCGTGATCGGCGAGCAGGTCGGGCTCGACGAGATGGGTGGGGCGCGGATGCACGCCACCGTCAGCGGCTGCGGCGACAACCTGTGCGCCGACGACGCCGAAGCAATCGCCTCGGCCCGCCGGTTCCTCTCCTACCTACCGACGAGTTGGCGGGAGCCGACGCCAGGGGCAACCGCCGTTGCGCCGCGAGCGGGTGTTCGGCCCATTAATGAGCAGGTGCCGGTCGAGGAGCGCCGGGCCTATGACATCCACGGGGTGATCGACGCCGTGGTCGACGAGGGCTCTTTCTTCGAGCTGAAGCCGCTCTGGGCGCGCGAACTCGTCATCGGGTTCGCTCGGCTCGACGGACGAACGGTCGGTGTCGTCGCCAACAACCCGAAGCACCTGGGTGGTGTGCTCTTCCCCGATTCGGCCGACAAGGCGGCCCGGTTCATCTGGCTGTGCGACGCCTTCAACGTGCCGCTCCTCTTTCTCGCCGACGTGCCCGGGTTCATGATCGGCTCCGCGGTCGAGCGGCAGGGGATCATCCGCCACGGGGCGAAGATGATCACCGCCGTGGCCGAGGCGACCGTGCCCAAGATCTCGGTGATCGTCCGCAAGGCGTACGGGGCCGGGCTCTACGCGATGTGCGGGCCCGCCTTCGATCCCGATGCGTGCCTCGCCCTGCCCACGGCCCGAATCGCCGTTATGGGACCCGACCCGGCCGTCAATGCCGTGTTCTACAACCACATCCAGGCCATCGCCGACGAGGCGGAGCGGGCCGCGTACGTCGCCGAGCGTCGGGCCGAATACGAGGCCGACGTCGACCTCGTACGCCTGGCAGCCGAGCTAGTGGTGGACGCCGTCGTCCAGCCCGAGGATCTGCGATCGGAGCTGGTGACCCGTTTCGCCCTTGCCGCCTCGCGCCGCCGCGAGGAGCGGGGCAAGCACCACGGGGTGCCGCCCGTCTGACGAATCGGCCGGCGGCCGGTAGGATCGTCGCTTCACGGGCTGTGGCGCAGCTTGGTTAGCGCGCTTGTCTGGGGGACAAGAGGTCCCGGGTTCAAATCCCGGCAGCCCGACCGTGAAGGTCCTGGTCAGGGGCTCGGAGCGACAAGCTCCGGGTCCCGACCGGACCGCCGTGGTCACGGATTGGTCACAAGAACTTCCCGGCGACCATTGCGGCGATCTTCGCGGCGGCTTCTTCTTGAATCCCCGGGGCGACGTGGGAGTAGAGATCGAGGGTGATCCGGATGCTCGCGTGGCCGAGCCTCTCCTGCACCACCTTCGGGTGGATGCCGGCCTTCAGGGCCACCGTGGCGTGAGTGTGCCGTAACCCGTGGAGGGTGATCGACGGCAGCCCTGACGCCCGCACAAGCCGGGAGAACACACTCGTGGCGTAGCACGGGTGAATGGCCGTGCCGTCCTCCCGGGTGAACACGATCCCGGTGTCCGTCCATGCTTCGCCGGCGTGGAGTCGCTCTTCCAGCTGCCGCGTCCGGTGAGCGCGCAGCACCTTCACCGTGTGCGGGTCGAGCGCGACCGATCGGCATCGGCAGGTCGTCGTCGGCCCTTCGACCTCCGGGGCGTCAATGCCGACGATCGCTGCGCGCACGACCGCTTTGGTGGCGGAATCGAGGTCTACGTCAGACCTCCGGAGTACGAGGAGCAAGCGGCGGCAATGCCGGGTCATTCCGGCAATGCATCGGCCACCGTTCAGGGCGTATACCGCAGGACCAATCGTTGGTAGCTGGACCGGGTTTCCCAGGAGCCTACGGCGATAAAGTCGGTGCTCGACGTGCACGACACCCCGGAGAGCGTGCTATAGGTAGTGCCGGTCGGGTACGCATTGCGGAGCGTCCAGCCGGCTCCGCTCCACCGCAGGAACAAACGCCGCGTCGTGCCGAGCGCTCTCGCGTAGCCGACGGCGACGCAGTTGGCGCTCGACGTGCACGACACCCCAGAGAGCCCGCTACCGGTAGTGCCAAGTGGGACCGGGACGCCATCGCTGTGGTTCTTCCAGTTGGTTCCGTTCCACCGCAACACCAGTGGCGAATCATCGCCCCACACGCCGTATGCCCAGCCGACGGCGACGCAGTTGGTGCTCGACGTGCAGGACACCCCGGAGAGCCAACTCTCGGTAGTGCCGGAGGAGAGCGGGATGTTTTGGCGGGTCCACGCAGTTCCGTTCCACCGCACTGCCCACGATTGGTATCTGCTGTCGGAGTCACGCGAGGCAGTTCCGACGGCGACACAGTTGGTAGTCGACGTGCACGACACCCCGGAGAGCCAGAGCTCGTTGTAGCCGGTAGTGCCGGTGGGGAGCGGGGCGCTCTGGAGCATCCAGGTCGCTCCGTTCCATCGCAACACCAACGACCGGTAGAAGCCGTTTGCGCCGATACGTTGCCCAACAGCGACGCAGTTGGTGCTCGACGCGCACGACACCCCACTGAGCAGGCTACTGGCGGTGCCGGTGGGGAGCTGCACGTTCTGGAGCATCCAGGTCACGCCGTTCCATCGCAACACCAGCGGCGTATAGGTGCCGGACACGTCTGCGTGGCCGACGGCGACGCAGTTGGTGCTCGATGTGCAGGACACCCCAGTGAGATGGCTGGTGGCGGTGCCGGTGGGGAGCGGAGTGGTCTGCAGTGTCCAAGTGGTTCGGTTCCATCGCAGCACAAGTGGCGTCTGGGTTCCGGACACGTATGCGTTGCCGACGGCGACGCAGTTGGTGCTCGATGTGCAGGACACCCCAGTGAGGTGGCTGTTGGCGGTGCCGGTGGGCAGCGGAGTGGTCTGAAACGTGGTTGTTGCCGCCGCGGGCCGGACACCTGACCCGAACGCGAGTATCGAAGCGACAGCCAATACAGACGCACACCGCCGGAAACCAGAGAAGGAGAAGTGGCCATAGAACATCGATCGCAGAATCCCTTCCCCGGTTGCGGAACCCGATGCGGAAAACTCGGCGATTCACCGCCGACCGGGCGCCGGTCTAATTAGCAGCGCTGCCGTGCGCTGGTAGGAGCCATTCTACCTGGAATCGTTGAAAGGCATCGGCAATGCATTCGCTCCCGACTCGTGGGAAGACGCTCAATGTTGCCGATACGGGTCGTCGCGAGGTCTGTACGTCCGCCCTCGATCGATCGACCGTGTCTGGGCGACGCGGATGGGCGGGGGAGATCTGATTTCGGTCTCCAGCTGTCGCAAGTGCTCGACGGGTCGACTGCCGTTCGCAGTGGCCGTACGATCACGCGCCGTCCGATGGTCTTGATTACGCCAGCGTCACGGAGTGGTTGCCAAACATCCCGAGGCAGTGCTGTACGCGACGCGACGGCATCGGCCGAAACCCCGGGTCAGCGCACACGGGCTGAATTCGTGAGGTCGAGAAGGACCGGGCGGGATCGTGGGGGACAAGAGGTCCCGGGTTCAAATCCCGGCAGCCCGACCGGGGAAACCCCAGGTCAGAGGGCCGGAGCGAAAGCTCCGGCCCTCACCGCGTCCGGCGGCATAGCCTCCCTATTGCGCCGACCAGTGAGGGATGATGCTGCCGACGAGCAGGTTCGTTCTGGAGTTGTTGACCGCGGGTGCCCGAGGGTTCGGAACGCTCATCAAAGCGTTCATTCTCGGCGGCCCGCCGGGCTAGCGACGGCGCCTCACCGAGCGACAGTCAGGGCGCCCTTGACGGGCGACGTTGACGAGGTACGGTGATCAGGATCGAATTTCTCCCCGGGGGGGGTACCAATGATCCGGTCCGCGAACGCTCGCTTCTCGCGACGTATCTCACTCGTCGCGATGGTCGTTGTGGTGGTCGTCATCGGCGCCGCGTGCGGCTCCTCGGAGTCGTCCAAGTCGTCGGGTCGGCCGCGACCGGCTGAGTCCTGGCAGGTGTCCTTGACGACCGCGGCGGGCAAGCCGTTGACGCTGCTGCAGGCGAACGGCACTCCGAAGCAGCCCCACCTTCTGGTGGGCGGCACCTACGTCGTCAGTGCGACGGTGCCGTCGGCGCTTCGGGCAAAGCTTGCGGGGAAGACGGTCGAACTGCAGCATCGCTCCGGAACCGACGGCGACTGGAAGACGGTGAAGCAGGTCCGGGTCGCAGCCGACGGTCGGATCAACGAGAAGTTCACGGCCGGCAAGGAGTTGATCAACCGGCACGACTACCGGCTCGCGGTGGTGGAAACCGGAACCTCGCCGACGACGACGGGTTCCGCGGCGGGCGTTGGAGACGTCCGCCTCGTGTCGGCGATCCGGCCCGCCCAGGAGGCTGCCGCGACGGTGAGTGAGACGACGTCGGCGGTCGGCGACATCCAGTTCGCCGTGCAAATCAAAAACGGGACGATCGACGACTTGAAGATCTTCATTCCCGGGGCGCTGTCCTCGACGGGCACCTACCAGGAGGGCGAGGTCGATGTGGCGAAGAATTCGACCGTCACGGTTCTCTACACGAATCCTCCGCCGGGTGCCGGGCTTCACTTCCGGGTGAACAAGCAGAGTTGCATCGGAGTATGCACGAACTACATCTCCAACTGGGATTGGCAACCGCACGATGATCTCGGAATCAACAAGAAGGGTTTCACGCCGTGCAGCGCTTCGATGCCGCAGTTCCTTCCGGGTCAGACCTACCAGGTTCTCTTGGCGCAAGGCTCCACATACAGCCCGCTCACTGCTGGATATGATTTCGCCGCCGGCCTGATCTCAGGACCGATCAACGGGGCCGACGCCGCGGGCGCGTCGTGCACCTTCGATGTGGAGTCGAGCTTCAGGAATTGGCTCGAGAACCATCCGGTGGACGGATTCCTTCTTGCCGCCGCAGCCGTGGCCATCATCGCCGTCGCGATCGCCCTGACAGTGGAGACTGGCGGTGCAGACCTCGAGCTCGCCCCGGTCGTCATCGAGGCGATCGATG
>Ga0075471_10000085_pt1 | contig 41252 bp, 34 predicted proteins | sample DEB19_08_DNA_2_FD_74787 | JGI IMG/M metagenome (GOLD analysis project Ga0075471, IMG submission 74787) | Aqueous microbial communities from the Delaware River and Bay under freshwater to marine salinity gradient to study organic matter... | ecosystem: Environmental > Aquatic > Marine > Coastal ...
TCGGTGTGCACGACGCGCATGCCGCGGCCGCCGCCGCCGCCGGCGGCCTTGATGATGACCGGGTAACCGATCGCGCGCGCCGTCTTGACGATTTCCTCGGGCACCTCGGAGAGCGAACCTTCGCTGCCGGGCACGCAGGGCACGCCGGCTTTTTTCATCGCTGCCTTTGCGCTGACCTTGTCGCCCATCAGGCGGATGGTTTCAGCCTTGGGGCCGATGAAGGTGAAGCCGCTTTGTTCGACTCGCTCCGCAAAATCGGCATTATCTGAAAGGAATCCGTAGCCTGGATGAATGGCTGCGGCATCCGTCAATTCGGCCGCCGCGATGATCGAGGGCATGTTGAGATAACTTTTGCCCGACGCCGGTGGGCCGATGCACACCGATTCGTCGGCGAGCAACACGTGCTTCAGGTTGGCATCGGCCGTGGAGTGTACGGCGACCGTCTTGATACCGAGCTCGCGACAGGCGCGCAACACGCGCAGGGCGATTTCACCTCGGTTTGCGATGACGATCTTGTCGATCACGGGTGTACGAGCGATTACTGAATGGAGAACAGCGGTTGACCGAACTCGACCGGATCTCCGTTCTGAACGAGCACGGAGGTGATCTTACCGGCGCGATCAGATTCGATCTGATTCATCATCTTCATGGCTTCGATGATGCAGAGCACCTGACCGACTTTGACTTCATCACCGATTTGAACAAACGGCTTCGCACCGGGCGCTGGTGCCGAATAGTAGGTACCGACCATGGGCGCCTGCACGATATGGTCGGCGGACGCTGAAGCAGGTACCACGGCGGACGCGGCAGGCGCTGCAGCAACCGCTGCCGCCACGGGCGCGGGCATCGGAGGCGGCGCGAACATCGCAGGCTGCGCGACGACGGCACCGGTCGACATGCGGCTGATGCGCACCGACTCTTCGCCTTCCTTGATTTCGATTTCGGCGATACCCGATTCCTCGAGCAGCTCGATCAGTTTTTTGACCTTGCGAATGTCCATGGGACCTCCGTGGGGGCGGAAAATGTACCCTATTTGTCGTCAGCTTGGAGATTTCTCCGCCCTCAGGGCGTCGAGTCTCTTGATTTCGTCCCGAATCATGACGCGCGCTTGCTCGACCGGAAGCTTACCGCTGTTGATGCGTTCAACCTGATCGAGAATGAAATTCGCTTCGTCGCCATGCAGTTCGCCAATTTTTACGGCGACGATACGACGTTGTCCGTCAGCGAAAATGGTGAACGGAAAAGCCGTGCTGACACCGAAGAGGTCTGCCGCAGCCACACCGTCTTCTTCACCGATCAGCAGCGGATAATCGAGACCGATCTCTTTGGCGTACTTGATGACGTCTTCCCGAAAATCGACGGCGACGCCAACGACTTCGACGCCGCGAGCCGCGCGTTCGGCGCGCAACTGACGCAGCAAGGGAATTTCGCGACGACACGGAGCGCACCAAGTCGCCCAAAAATTCACGATGAGCGACGGTTGCTGGAAACTCGACAGTGCGCGAGGAGGTCCCTCGAGCGTAGCGAGAGAGAAGTCGGGGAGCACCTCAGGGATCGCGCGGGCGACGGAGGCCGGCGCACTGGCCGAGGCTGCCGAAGCGCCCGGCATCGGAGCGATATCCGACGTGACCGACGCAGGTGTTTTGGGTTCGAGGAAACTGCGGATCGCGACGAAGGCGATGGCGCCCGCCATGACGGCGACAGCGATGACGAGAATCGTGGATTTTTTCATGAGTCGAGAGGCCTGACTGAATTACTTGATCGTATCGGAGTTGCCGGTCGCTTCGGCTGCGACGCGCGCGAATTCATCGGCCTTCATGAAGCCGACGACGCGGTAGTTCTTTCGCTCGACGCCGTCAGGCCCCCAAAACGCGATGGTCGGTGGTCCAAAGATTTCGAAGCGGCGTAGCAAAGCCTGATCGGCTTCGTCGTTCGCGGTGACGTCGGCCTTGAGCAAAACGGCATTCGCGAGCGCGGCTTGCACTGCAGTATCCGTAAAGGTGTAGCGCTCCATTTCTTTGCAGGAGACGCACCAGTCTGCATAGAAATCGAGCATGGCCGGACGACCTTCGGCCGCTGCCGCGGCGATCACACGATCGAGATCATCCACCGTCTTGATAACGGTGAACTGAAGTGTTTTCTCGGGTTTGGCCAGCTGTGGGATCGGTGCGAGCGGATCGCGTCCGCCTAAGAACACGCCGGCGATCAAGGCGAGTGCATAGAGCCCGAGAACTGCACCGAGACCGCGCATGACCCAGCCGGTGATCGAGCGCGTTTTGAACTCGCTGAGGAGCAGCCACGCGCCGATGCTGGCAGGTACGGCCCACAGCAACAACGACCCGCGATCTTCGACGAGGCGGCTCAACATCCACGCCGCTACCGCGAGCATTAGCACGCCGAAGAATTTTTTGACCGTATCCATCCAACCGCCCGCTTTGGGCAGCAGACGACCGGCGGAAGTGCCGATGACGAGCAGCGGCACACCCATGCCGAGTGACATGACGAAGAGCGCGCTGCCGCCGCGTACCATATCGCCGGTCTGCGCGATCACCGCGAGCGCAGCGAAAAGAGGCGGTGCCACACAGGCCGAAACGATTAACGCGGACAAGGCGCCCATCACGGCGACACCGCCGAAGGTGCCGGCACGCTGACGATTGCTGACTTCGCTCAGACGAGTTTGCAGCGAGGCGGGCAGCTGGATGGTGAAGAGCCCGAACATCGACAGCGCGAGGGCCACGAAGATCAAAGAAAAGAGCATGATGATCCAAGGTTGCTGGAATAGGGCCTGGATCTGCTGCCCTGCAGCGGCTGCGGCGACGCCCGCAAGCGTATTCATCACCGCCATACCCAGCACGTAGGAGAGCGAGAGTGCGAATGCACGGCCCGTGGTGACGCCACTGCCTTGTCCGGCGATGATGCCGGAGAGGATGGGCACCATCGGCAGCACGCAGGGCGTGAACGCGAGAAGTAAACCCAGCCCGAAGAACGTGAGAAGTACGAACGACAGATGACCCGTGCGGATGAGTTCGGCGAGTCGGTCTTGCTCTGAGACGAAGCCTTGAGCGCTGCCAGACGGCGCTCTCGCCGATGCGGATGATGCGCGGTCGGTCGAGCGATCGCCGAGGTCACCACCGATCGCCGAGTTCGTCGCCGGCAGCGACACTTTGAAACGACGCTTTTCAGGCGGGTAGCAGAGACCTTTATCGGCACAGCCCTGCAGGCCGACGATGATCGGCAGTTCGAGGACGCCACCGGGCGTACGCGATACCGGAATCGAGACGCTGACGCCCTCGTGGAACACCTGCTGGCGCCCGAAGAACTCGTCTTCCTTCCACTCACCTTCCGGAATATCGGGCGAGCCGAGCGTGGCGTTCGGGGTGCCTGCGGCCGTATCGAGGCTGAAGTTGAACCGATGCCTGTAGAGGTAATAACCGGGGGTCACCAGAAAATCGACCCGAATCATGTCGGCGCCTTGGGCCGCCACCTCGACCCGAAACGCCTGGTCGGGGGGTAGAAACTCGGATTCGCCGAGCTGGGCGAACGTCGATCCCGAGAAAAAACTCGCGATCAGAGCGAGTCCCGACAGCGATAAAGTCTTTAATTTCATTGAGTTAGCGGAGTTTTGAGGGTCCAAAAACCGGCCTGCGAAGAGCAAAACAGGATAGCCGGGTCCGCCCTTGAAATGGAACTTTCCGTCGCTATTATTAGCAGCCACATGGGGGGAGTGCTAACACCCTCCGGTATCCTTTCAGTCAACTGTTGTATTTAGGAGCGAAACATGAAAATTCGTCCGCTTCATGACCGCGTGATCGTGAAGCGCCTGGAGGAGGAACGCACCTCCCCGGGCGGTATCGTCATCCCCGACTCGGCCGCTGAGAAGCCCTCCCAGGGCAAGGTCATCGCCATCGGTAAGGGCAAGATTCTCGAAGACGGCTCGGTCCGTGCGCTCGACGTGAAGGTCGGCGACAAGATCCTCTTCGGCAAGTACAGCGGTACCGAAGTGAAGGTCGATGGCGAAGATCTCCTCGTCATGCGCGAGGAAGACATCATGGCCATCATCGAAGGCAAGTAAGCCTAACTATTTCACCTAAGGAACAATCAAATGGCTGCTAAAGAAGTTCGTTTCAGTGATGACGCTCGCCAGCGCATGGTGCGCGGCGTCAACGTCCTCGCCAATGCCGTCAAGGCCACTCTCGGCCCGAAGGGCCGCAACGCCGTGCTCGAGAAGAGCTTCGGCGCCCCGACCGTCACGAAGGACGGTGTCTCGGTCGCCAAGGAAATCGAGCTGAAGGATAAGTTCGAGAACATGGGCGCCCAGATGGTCAAGGAAGTCGCCTCGAACACCTCCGACGAGGCGGGTGACGGTACGACCACGGCCACGGTGCTCGCTCAGGCGATCATCCGTGAAGGGTTGAAAGCAGTGGCCTCGGGCCGCAACCCGATGGACATCAAGCGCGGCATCGACAAGGCCGTCATCGTCGCCACCGAAGAAATCAAGAAGCTCGCCAAGCCCTGCAAGGACAACAAGGCGATCGCTCAGGTCGGCACGATCAGCGCCAACAGCGACGAGTCGATCGGCAAGACCATCGCGCAGGCGATGGAAAAGGTCGGCAAGGAAGGCGTGATCACGGTTGAAGAAGGTTCGGGCCTGCAGAACGAACTCGACGTCGTCGAGGGTATGCAGTTCGACCGCGGCTATCTCTCGCCGTATTTCATCAACCAGCAGGCCAACCAGACTGTCGAGCTCGAGAAGCCGTTCATCCTGCTCGTCGACAAGAAGATTTCGAACATCCGCGAAATGTTGCCGGTGCTCGAAGGCGTTGCGAAGTCGGGCCGTCCGCTGCTCGTGATCGCCGAAGACGTCGAGGGTGAAGCGCTCGCGACGCTCGTCGTCAACAATATCCGCGGCATTCTCAAGGTCGCCGCCGTCAAGGCGCCGGGCTTTGGTGATCGTCGCAAGGCCATGCTGCAGGACATCGCGGTCCTCACGGGCGGTACGGTCATTTCCGACGAAGTCGGTTTGCAGCTCGAGAAGGCGACGCTGAACGATCTCGGTGAGGCCAAGAAGGTCGTCATCGAGAAGGAAAACAGCACGATCATCGACGGCGCCGGCAAGGCGGGCGATATCAAGGCTCGCATCGAGTCGATCCGTCAGCAGGTCGAAGAAGCCACGAGCGACTACGACAAAGAAAAGCTGCAGGAGCGCGTGGCCAAGCTCTCCGGCGGTGTGGCCGTGATCAAGGTTGGCGCGGCCACCGAGATCGAAATGAAAGAGAAGAAGGCGCGCGTCGAAGACGCTCTGCACGCCACGCGTGCGGCCGTCGAAGAGGGCGTGGTCCCGGGCGGCGGTGTGGCGCTCATCCGCGCCACCAAGGCCCTCGAGAAGCTCGAAGGTGCGAACGAAGACCAGACGGTCGGTATTCGCATCCTCGCTCGCTCGATCGAAGAGCCGCTGCGTCAGATCGTCGAGAACGCGGGTGAGGACGCTGCGGTGATCCTCAACCAGGTCAAGGCGGGCAAGGGTGCCTACGGCTACAACGCCGCCACGGGCGAGTATGGCGACATGCTCGACTTCGGCATCCTCGATCCGGCGAAGGTCACGCGTCTTGCGCTGCAGAACGCAGCGTCGGTCTCGGGCCTGCTCCTCACCACCGAGGTGATGATCGCCGAGGCGCCGAAGGACGACCATGACCACATGCACCCGGCTCCGGGTGGCATGGGCGGCATGGGCGACATGGGCATGTAAGACGCGACTCGCGTCTCATCGTCCGATGAATGAAAGGCCTCGTCGGGAAACCGGCGGGGCTTTTTCTTTATGGCCGCGTGGACGAATTTGCGCCTTCGGGTATCGTGCTGCGGTATGACAGGGGCGGAATTTGTGACATCGCGTCGTGCTTCGCTCACGGCAGCCATTTTTTTGATGGCGACCTCAGCGATCGGCCCGGGCTTCATCACCCAGACGGCGACCTTCACTCGCACACTGGGAGCGGCCTTCGCCTTCGCCATTCTCGTCTCGGTTCTCATCGATTTCGTCGTTCAGGTGAACATCTGGCGTATCGTGACCTTGACGCGAATGCGGGCGTCGGAACTTGCCAATGCCGCGATTCCGGGCGCCGGCTATCTGCTCACAGCGCTCGTCGTGATCGGCGGATTATTTTTCAACATCGGCAATATCGGTGGTACGGGTCTCGGCTTGAATGCGCTCGTCGGGCTCGATGCGAAATGGGGCGGGGCAGTGAGCGCGCTGCTCGCGACCGGTATCTTTCTTTCTCGACGCGCGGGAATGGCGTTTGATCGCGTGATCATCGTCGCGGGCGTCGCCATGATTGCCTTGACGATCTATGTCGCAGTCATGTCTTCGCCGCCGATCGGTGAGGCGCTACGTCAGACGGTTTTCCCCGATCGAGTCGATTTCGCGACGATCACCACCATCATCGGCGGTACCGTGGGCGGCTACATCACGTATGCGGGTGCGCATCGGTTACTCGACAAAGGGATGGTCGGACCTGAAAACGTGTCTGCGGTCAGTCGTGCAGCGTTGACGGGCATTGCCGTCACGGGCGTGATGCGTTTCGTGTTGTTTCTAGCAGTCCTCGGCGTGGTGCATGCGGGCACCACGATCGACGTTTCGGGTGATCGCGCCAATCCTGCGGCGCAAGCTTTCGAGGCGGCGGCCGGTGAAGCGGGGTTAAGAATATTCGGCGCTATTCTTTGGTCAGCGGCGCTCACGAGCGTCATCGGAGCGGCGTACACGTCTGTGTCGTTCCTCACGATTTTTAAATCGAACCTGAGTGAGCGCGCCCGTAATCTCATCACCGTCGGCTTCATTGGCCTCTCACTGACGCTCTATCTCGTCATCAATACGCCGCCCGCCAAAATGCTGGTGTTCGTCGGCGGATTGAATGGATTGATTCTCCCCATTGGTTTAACAATCTTTCTCTATGCCGCGTGGGCTCGCTCCGACTTGATGGGCGGCCATCGATATCCGCGAGGGCTACTCAGTCTCGGCGTATTCGTCTGCGCACTCACGTGGTACATGGGATACAAGTCGATCGGACCGATCTTCGCGCTGCTCGACCCATAAGCTTGGAAATCAAAAAATGAAAACGATCGATCTAAATAGCGATCTCGGCGAGAGTTACGGCGCGTGGTCGATGGGGGACGACGCGGCGATGATCGATATCGTCTCGAGTGCCAATATCGCTTGCGGCTTTCACGCCGGCGACCCGGCGGGAATCCTTCGAACGCTCAAAGTCGCCGCTCAGCGTGGCGTCGCTATCGGCGCTCACGTGTCGTATCCCGACATCGTCGGCTTCGGTCGGCGCGATATGGAGATCGCGCCAGGAGATCTCATCGCGGATGTGGCGTATCAAATCGGTGCACTGAAGGGCCTTGCGAATATCGTCGGCGCGACGGTGAGTTATGTGAAACCGCACGGCGCACTCTACAACCGGATCGCGGTTGATCCCGTACAAGGCGCCGCGGTGATCGAGGCCATCAAGTCGACCGATCCCTCGCTCGCCATGGTGGGCCTCGCCAACGCACCCATCCTGGCTCAGGCCCGCGCTGCAGGCCTTCGTGCCGTCGCAGAGGCCTATGCAGATCGCGCCTACACGAAAGAGGGGCGGCTCGTGCCGAGGCGGGAGCCCGGCGCCGTACTGCACGATCCTTCCCTGATCGCCGCGCGCATGGTCCGACTCGCTGTGCACGGAACGATTGAGGCCATCGACGGCAGCGTGATTCAAATCGAGGCGCAATCGCTCTGTGTTCACGGCGATAGTCCCGCTGCCCTCGCAATTGCGCGAGAAGTACGACGCCGTCTCGAGGCTGAGGGCGTCGGCATAGCGTCTTTTCTGCCGCCGCACGTCGTGTCGCGAAGCACCTCATGACAGGGCGTTACGCCTGACGATGCGTGTTTTATCCGTCAATCGTTCGACGGTGCTCGTCGAACTTGCGACCCTCAATGATGTGCTCGCGCTACACGCGAGCCTGACGACTGCGCCACTCGACGGGATCAGCGAGATTCTTCCCGCTGCGCAGACACTCATGCTGCGTTTCGATCCCGCGCGTTGGACCCCGCCGACGCTTATCGAGGCGCTTGCAGCGCGCGATCTCACGGCAAGCAGTCGCACTCAAGGAAATCGGGTGGAGATCCCGATGCGCTATGACGGTGAGGATCTCGCCGAGGTCGCACAACTGTGCGGACTCAGTATCGAGGAGGTGATTCGGCGACACGGCGAGAGCGAATTCACGGTCGCGTTCTGCGGGTTTTCGCCGGGCTTTGGCTATCTCGTTGGCGGTGATGCAACGCTACGGGTACCGCGAAAGTCGACACCTCGGACGATCGTCCCCAAGGGGTCAGTCGCCCTGGGTGGCCTGTACTGCGGTGTGTATCCGCAAGCGAGTCCGGGTGGCTGGCAGATCATCGGCACGACGTCGATGCCGATGTGGGATCCCACGCGCGCATCACCGGCGATTCTCACGCCGGGTACGCGAGTGAAATTCGTCGCTCGCGACAGTGCTCAAATCGCCGAGACGCCCACCAAAGAAAATCCTGTCGATCGTCCCTATCTGGAAGTGATCGCTGCGACGCTCCCTGCCTTCGTGCAGGATCTCGGTCGGCCGGGTCATGCCGCGATCGGCGTCTCGGCTTCGGGCGCCCTCGATCGTGAGGCCCTGCAGCGGGCGAACGTCGTAGCGGGAAATCCGCCGAATCTCGCTGCTCTCGAGATCGCATTCGGTCATTGGGCGTTCACATGTTCGGATGACGTCGTGATCGCCTGTGCAGGCGCGCCGGTGACGATCACGATCACTCGCGCCTCGGGTGAAATCGTAGACGCTGCCATGAATACGGCGATCAGCCTGAGATCGGGTGATCTCGTGAAGCTCGGCTATCCCACGCAAGGTGTACGGACTTATCTCGCGGTACGTGGCGGAATCGACGTACGACAGACCCTAGGCAGTTCGTCGAGAGATGTGCTCGCCGCGCTCGGCCCAGGACCCGTCGTCAAGGGCTCGGTCCTCCCGGTTGGTCGCGCAGCGCACGGGTCGACGCCTGAGGTCATCACTGCGCATGCGGCGCAGGTTCTGCCGAAGGCCGGTGACGAGGTCGTGATCGATATCTCTGTCGGGCCCCGTGATGAGTGGTTCACCGAAGACGCGCTGCAACTCTTGTGCAACCAAGTATGGCGGGTAACGCCACAATCGAACCGCATCGGGTTGAGGCTCCACGGTGAAAAAACGCTGACACGACGGAAGACCGACGAGCTACCAAGCGAGGGTATGACGAGCGGTGCCATCCAGGTTCCTCACGATGGTCAGCCGGTGTTACTTCTAGCCGATCATCCCGTAACGGGCGGCTACCCCGTGATCGCCGTGGTGGCGGAGCATCACCTCGATCTCGCCGGCCAGATACCGCCATCGGCCAAGATCCGGTTTCGCGTGATCGAGCGATGATCGGGCGGGTACACTCGCAACGCATGAGTCGAGAGTACGACTACATCATCGTCGGTGCCGGGTCTGCGGGCTGCGTGCTCGCAAATCGTCTGACCGAAGATCCGCAGGTGTCAGTGTTGCTGCTCGAGGCGGGTGGGCGCGACTGGCATCCGCTCATTCATATGCCCGCAGGTCTCGCTCGGCTCGTCGGTCATCGCAAGATCAATTGGAGCTACGACACGGAGCCCGAACCTCAATTACTCGGTCGGCGTCTTTATTGGCCACGAGGCCGAGTGCTGGGTGGCAGCAGCTCCATCAATGCCATGTGCTACGTACGCGGAGATGCCGCTGATTACGATGAATGGGCGGCACTCGGTGCATCGGGTTGGCATTTCGATGCCGTGTTGCCTTACTTCAGGAAAGCCGAACATCAGCAGCGTGGCGCCTCGGTCTATCACGGTGCGGGCGGTCCGTTACACGTCGAAGATCTGCGCCACCGAAATGCTTTGAGTGATGTATTCCTGCAGGCTGCAGTCGAGCGCGGATATTCTTTGAACGAGGATTTCAATGGCGCGAATCAGCAGGGGTTCGGCGGATATCAGGCCACCCTGCGCCGTGCCCGACGCTGCAGCACCGCGGTCGGATACCTGCGGCCTGCCTCGTCGCGTGCAAATTTGCGCGTGCTCACCGGTGCGGCCGCACAGCAGTTGATACTCGAGGGCGATCGAGCAGTCGGTGTGGAGTATGAGCGTGACTCGAGGCGCCAACGCGTACGAGCTCGTCGTGAGGTATTGCTCTGCGGAGGCGCCATCAACTCTCCGCAACTGTTGATGTGCTCGGGTATCGGGCCGATCGATGCGCTCGAGTCAGTCGGAATAACCGTTCGTGTGCCGCACCCAGAGGTCGGGCGTAACCTCCAAGACCATCTCGACTACTGCACCTTGCACAAAAGCACGCGACCTATCAGCTATGACATGAATCTCTTCGAGGAAGGGCTCGCGGGTTTGCGGTACTTGTTGACGCGCTCGGGCCCCGGCGCATCGAACATCGCCGAAGTCGGTGGATTTTTCCGCTCTCGTTTGGCGACGGATTCGCGCGCAGACATTCAGTTCCATTTCGTTCCGGCGCAGCTCGACGATCACGGTCGTAATCGTATGCCCGGCCACGGTTATACGCTGCACGCCTGCTTTCTGCGCCCCGCGAGTCGAGGTCATATCGGGTTGCGGTCGGGGTCAATGACGGACGCACCTCTGATTCACGCCAATTATTTGAGCGCGGAGGGCGATCTAGAGCGCCTCATCGAGGGTGTGAAGATGTCACGAGATTTGCTGGCGGCGCGAGCGTTTGATGATGTGAAGGGCGCGGAAATCTTTCCGGGTGCTTCGGTGCGCAGCGATGCAGAGCTCGCCCAAGCGATCCGCGAAAAGGCGGAATCGATCTATCATCCCGTGGGTACGTGCCGGATGGGCAGCGACGAGCAATCGGTGGTCGACCCCGCTCTGCGAGTGCGGGGTGTCGAGTCGCTACGCGTGATCGACGCCTCCGTGATGCCGCGTCTCATTGGCGGCAACACGAACGCTCCGACGATCATGATCGCCGAGCGCGCAGCCGATCTCATCAAAGGTACGGCTTGCTGAGTGATGATCGATAGTCGTCCTTTCGAAGAATTGACGCCAGACGCCGTACTTGCCGCGGCCGAGTCGCTCGGTATCGAATGCGACGCTCGGCTCTTCGCTCTCAACTCTTACGAGAACCGTGTTTATCAGCTTGGCTCGCTGACCCATGGCACGCTGGTGCTCAAGTTCTATCGACCCGCGCGGTGGAGCGACGCGCAGATTTTGGAAGAACACGCCTTCGCTGCAGAGCTCGTCGGCGGAGATTTACCTGTCGCTGCGCCCATGACGTTTGACGGTAGCACCTTGCATCAGCACGGAGGGTTGCGTTTTGCGGTGTTTCCGCGGATTGCAGCGCGAGCCGCAGAAATCGACGCGCGCGGCTCCGCCGATCTCATCGGGCGTACGCTTGGAAGAATGCATGCGATCGGTGCGACCCGAAAATTCGATCATCGTCCGGCATTGACGAGCGAACGGCTGGGTTGGCGAGCCCGCGAGGCCTTACTCGATTCGGCGTTTCTCGCGCGGATGATCAATGACGGTGCGCTGGATGCGAGCTTGATCGACAAGTACGCCGAGGTCTCGGCAGAGTTGATCGAGCACGTGGACGACGTGTTCGCAGACTGCGGACCGGTCGGAAAGATTCGGTTACATGGCGATTGTCATCTCGGTAACGTGCTCTGGAACGAACGCGGCCCCGTCTTCGTCGATCTCGACGACTGTATGAGTGGACCGCGTATTCAGGATTTATGGATGTTCCTCTCCGGATCGCTCGATGAGCGGCGCGGGCAGTGGCAGGAACTCGTCGCGGGCTATCGCGAGTTTCATCATATCGAGTCGCAGGAGTTGGCCCTGATCGAGCCGTTACGGGCGCTGCGTATGGTGCATCACTCGGCTTGGGTGGTGGCACGCTGGGAGGATCCTGCATTCCCGCGAGCTTTCCCGTGGTTCTCGAGTCCGCGCTTTTGGCAAGAGCATGTGAGTGATTTGTGGCAGCAACTCGATGCGCTGCGGAGTCCCGATTGGATGGCGTTCGAGAAAGGCTGATGACGAGGCGAGTTCTTTTTGTCTGTATGGGCAACATCTGTCGGTCGCCGACCGCAGAGGTCGTATTTCGAGAGATTGCCAGGCGAGAGTTTCCGCAACTCCAACTTGAAGTCGACTCGGCAGGCACGCATTCCTATCACGTCGGCGAGCCGCCTGATCCTAGATCGATCGATGCGGCGAAGAGGAGAGGGTATGACTTGACGCCTCTGCGGGCTCGACAGGTAACCCCTGCGGATTTCGATCGGTTCGATTTCTTGTTTGCGATGGATGCTGACAATCATTCGAGGTTACTCGCGATGGCGCCCGCCGCGAGTGCCGCTCGAGCCGTCCGTTTCTTGGAGTTTGCATCGTATCCCGACGAGCGAGATGTTCCGGATCCTTACTACGGAGATAGCGCAGCCTTCGAGCGGGTGCTCGACCTGTTGGAGCAGGCTTCGCGCGCAGCACTCATGCAGCTTAGCGGCAAAGTTCAGCCGCGAGTCTGAATCTGTAATTCACGACGACGGTAATCGAGGATGAAGGTGTCGAGGACGCCGATCACATCCATACCGATGAGCATTGCGGGCTCATCGTTGAGGCGCCAATGCTCGAAGATGTGAAGATCAAGAAAATTGATACGCGCGTGATTAACCCGCACGCCACCTAAGCGAATCGTCGGCACCCGTAAGTTGATGCCGTCTTGCACATTGCCGGTGATGCCGATGACGTCCTCCGGATACCCCTCGACGCCGCGACGCCGCGCTTCGATGAGTGCCATGCGAAGCGCCACATTTCCGAGCGTCTGCTGCGCGCCTGTATCAATCACCGCCTTGACCTTCACCGGGCCAACCCAAGCTTCTACCCATGGCACACGCTTTGGAGCAACTTGCACCGGAATCACCGAGAAACCTGGCGGAGCGGGTTGTCCGCGGGAGCGCGTGATCTCGATTCGGTCATTACGAAACTCGGCAACGATACGACGCTCGCTGAGCGCGCCCGTTGCCAGGACGCCGTCGGCTCCGCCGAAGGCATCGTCGACGAGGACGAGTCGTTGATTTTCGGCGAGGAAGTCACCGATCTCGACTCGCTTTGTTTTGACGACGGTGGCCGGTGCGACGCCCGTCGTTCCGCGGAGCAATACTTTGCGCGCTCGGTCGACAGGTAGAGCAAGTAGGTTTGCTGCGTCGTAAGTGAGCGCCGACGTCGTGGCGCCGGTATCGAGGACGAGACGTAGAGGGCCTTGCCCGTCGATATAGACCGGTGCCCAGATTCGACCAATTCGATCACGCAGGGTCGGAGCCACATAGCGAGGCTCCGGCGCCGTGACTAGAACCTCCGTCAATGGCGGATCGCGGGCGGGAGCGCCCGCCGAGATCATCAAGCCGAGGAGGATCGCAACGCCGATGAAAACGGTATCTGAGGGCGTCGTCGCTTGCCTCGGCGCGCGAGGCTGATCATGCTGGGAGTCATCGAAGCGGAGCATGTCGCTTCTCATGGTTGAGGATCAGACCGGTGAACCATCGTAACTCGACTTTCGGGCTTTGGATCATTTTGCTGACAGTATGCAGCGCAACGTTTACCACGGCGAATTCCGCGAGTCCGCCGTCATGGGTTGCGCCGCCGCCATCGTTCGCCAACCCTGAGCGTCGCGAGCAGCTCGCGGTGGCGTTTCCGGAGATCGACGAGCAGGTTCGAGCGTTTCTCGCCCGTGAAAAGGTGCCGGGTGCGGCCTGGGGTGTCGTGATCGACGGCCAGCTCGTCCATGTGGGCGTCGCGGGCTTGCGTGACGTGGCATCGCAGGCCCCGGTGCAGCGAGATACGGTCTTTCGAATTGCATCGATGACGAAAAGTTTCACGGCGATCGCGATTTTGCAGTTACGCGATGCTGGGAAGCTCTCGCTCGACGACCTCGTCGAAAAATATTTGCCCGAGTTGCGGTCGCTCGTGTACCCGACGTCCGACGCACCGCGGATCACACTCCGCCATTTACTCACGATGTCAGCGGGATTTCCTGAGGATAACCCTTGGGGCGATCAGCAACTGGCGATTTCCGAATCGCGCTTCAATGAATTACTGCGAGAGGGCATCGCCTTCTCCAATTCCCCCGGTATGGCGTACGAGTATTCGAACTACGGTTACGCGATTCTCGGGCGAGTCGTTGCGAACGTATCGGGCCTCGGTTACGGAGAGTATGTTCGTCAGAAAATTCTCAAGCCGCTCGGCATGCGATCGACGACGCTAGAGCCCAGCGAGGTGTCCTCTAATCAATTGGCCTTGGGCTATCGACGTGAAGACGACATGTGGAAACTCGAACCGCAGCTCGCCGATGGAGCCTTCGGGCCGATGGGCGGCATGCTCACTTCACTCGAAGACTTATCACGGTATGTCGGCGTCTTCCTCGACGCGTGGCCGGCACGCGATGGCTCTTCACGATCACCGTTATCGCGATCCTCGCTGCGGGAGATGCAACAGATCTGGCGCGCGCGTCCGACCACCGTGACGCGCGATTCGACCGGTGCAATCCAATTGACGTCGGGTGGTTATGGATACGGATTGCGCATTTCGCAGACTTGCGACTTCGGACACATGGTCGCCCACAGTGGTGGCTTGCCGGGCTTCGGTTCGCAGATGCGTTGGCTGCCTGAGTACGGTGTCGGGCTCATCGCGTTTGGCAATCGAACCTATACGGGTTGGGGTGCGGTGTTCGACGAAGCGCTGATGAGTCTGCGACGTACCGGCGCTCTCACGCCGCGCCAAGTTCAGCCTGCTCCCGCACTTGTCGAGGCACGGCGTGGGGTCAACGCCTTGATGCAGCGCTGGGATGACGCGTCGATCGAACGGCTTGCGGCGATGAATTTATTTCTCGATCGCTCCAAAGATCGTCGACGTGCCGAGTTCGCCACGTTACGTGATGCGGTGGGTTCGTGCCGTGAGCGACCCGGGTTTCTCTACAGCGAGAATGCGTTGCGTGGCGATTGGGTACTCGAGTGTGAGCGCGGACTTGTTCAGGTGTCAGTGACGCTGGCGCCGACGGCACGCCCTGGCATTCAGCATCTCGAGCTTCGAAAGTGGCCGCTCGATGCCAACGTATCGGCGATGACGGGGTTGCCGCCGCAGGCCTGTCCGCGCTGAACGCCCGAAGTTTTAGGTTTGATCAGCCACCACTCGATGAGAGGAGGCGGGGCGAGAGGCCGGCTTTGGTCAATGCGGCGATCAATGATTCGGTGTGAGTGGCGTCACGCGTCTCGACGGTAAAGTCGAGATCCGCTGCTTTCGCCGGCACGTCGAGGAATAATCGGTGGTGGGTGACGTCGATGATGTTGCCGCCCGCCTCACCGATGATCGAGGCGATGCGGGCGAGGGTGCCCGGCTGATCAGCGCTCTCGAAGCGCAGTGTCACGAGACGGCGCTCGCGTACGAGTTGCCTTTGCAAGACGATACCGAGCAGACGCGTATCGATGTTGCCGCCGCAGAGCACGAGCCCAACTTTGCGCCCCGTGAATCGCTCGGGATACGCGAGCACCGCGGCAAGACCTGCTGCGCCAGCGCCTTCGGCGACGGTTTTTTCGATCGAGATCAGAAGGCTGATAGCGCGCTCGATATCCGCCTCGTCGACGAGAACGATATCGTCGACGAGTTTCGAAATGAGTTCGCGAGTGATTTTGCCGACATTACGCACGGCGATGCCTTCGGCGATGGTCTGCGAACCGAACTCGCGCGTTTCACCACGCACGGCATTGATCATTCCGGGGAAAGACTTCGCCTGCACGCCGATCAATTGGATATTAGGCTTAAGGCCCCGCGCTGCAACGGCCATGCCCGACAGTAAGCCGCCGCCGCCGATCGGGACACAAAGAATGTCGATGTCGGGATGCTCCTCGAGCATCTCGAGTGCGATCGTCCCCTGGCCCGCAATGACGTCCTCATCGTCGTACGGGTGTACGAACACCAGATTTTCTCGAGTGGCGAGGTCATGGGCATAGGCCTCGGCCTCGGCCAGTTGCTCGCCGTGCAGCACCACCTTGGCGCCGAGCAACTGGGTTTGCTGCACCTTGTTGAACGGTGTGTTGGAGGGCATAACGATGGTTGCTGGAATGCCCATCTTGGTGGCGTGATGGGCAACACCTTGTGCGTGGTTCCCCGCCGACATGGCGACGACACCGCGCTTGCGTTGTTCAGAATCGAGCTTGAGCAATCGGATGAGAGCGCCGCGCTCCTTGAAGGCCGCCGTGAACTGTTGGTTTTCGAACTTGAGATAGATCTCGGCGCCCGTGATGGCCGAAAGCGTCAAGGAGTGCCGACAGGGCGTGCGGACGACACGGCCTTTCAGCAGGGAGGCGGCCTCGCGAACAGAGTCCAGAGTGACGGTCATGTGAATATGATACTCGCCAGCCTGTACACTTCGCTGCGCAACGCAAAAATCCAATAATGAGCGAGTCTCCGAAGTCCCGTTTTCAGCGCTGGCGCGCGTCGACCCTCGCGCCGTTCCGACATCGCATTTTCGCGACGCTTTGGTGGGCCTCGCTCGCCTCGTCGTTCGGCGGGCTCATCCAGACGGTTGGCGCCTCATGGCAGATGGCGGTCATGGCGCCATCGCCCGACCAGGTCGCGCTGGTACAAGCCGTCGGCGCGTTACCGTTTTTCTTCTTGTCTTTGATCGCCGGCGCATTAGCCGACAACTATGACCGGCGCTTTATCATGCTCGTCTCGCAGTGGCTGGCGCTGACGGCATCGGTGTGTTTGGCGGTGCTCGCACTTCTTAACCTGATCACCCCGGCCTCGTTGCTCTGGCTGACCTTCCTAATTGGCTGCGGCGCAGCCGCTTTCGCGCCGGCCTGGCAGGCGAGCATCGCAGAGCAGGTTCCGCGAGACGTGATTCCCGCGGCGGTCATGGCCAACGCCATGGGGTTCAACTTGGCGCGCAGCATCGGTCCGGCGATCGGTGGCGTGATCGTCGCGGCCGCCGGCGCGGTTGCTGCGTTCATGATCAACGCCGTGTCGTATGTCGGGCTGATCTTTGTGTTGAAGCATTGGAAGTTGCCGAAACCTGAGCGATCGCTGCCCCCCGAGCCGCTCGGCACGGCCATTTCAGCCGGTATCCGTTACGTGCGTCTGTCACCGAACCTGATTGCCATCATGGTTCGTGCGGTGCTCTTCACCGTGCCGATTACGGCGGTGCCCGCATTGATGCCGGTCGTCGCTCGCGATCTTCTCGGCGGCGGTGCGCCGACGTACGGCGTATTGCTCGGTGGATTCGGTTTCGGTGCCATGCTCGGTGCGCTATCGAGTGCCGCATTCCGCGCGCGTTTTTCGAGTGATGCGCTCTTGCGAGGTTTGTGTGTGGTGGCCGCGCTAGCGATGCTCGGTATCTCGCAGAGTCCCTGGGCGTTCACCACTTTTCTGGCGCATGTGGTGGCCGGATTCGTTTGGACCTTGAGCCTTGCCACGTTCAATATCGCCGTGCAGTTGTCGTCGCCGCGCTGGGTGACAGGCCGAACGCTCGCAACCTACCAAACCTGCGCTTTCGCCGGTATGGCGGTTGGCGCGTGGTCTTGGGGTCTGGTCGCTTCCGAAATCGGTCTTCGTTCGGCTTTGGCGATCTCGGGTGTCACGGTACTGATTACGCTCGTCGTCGCGCGTTGGCTGCCGGTTCAGATTGCGCGCTCGGGATCACTCGACCCGCACGTCGCGGCGTCATTCGAGCCGCCTCAGGTGACGCCGCACGAGTCAGCGGGACCCATCGTTGTCACGCTCGAGTATCGTGTTCCCGAAGCCAACGCAGTTGAGTTCGTAGGCGTCATCAATGAATTAGGTCGAATTCGTCGACGCGACGGTGCGAGACGGTGGTCGGTTTGTCAGGACCTGGACGATCCCGTGCTTTGGACAGAGCGATTCGAAAGTCCGACCTGGATCGACTATCTGCGTAGACAGACTCGTCCGACGCTGGCTGATCAGGAGATTCGACGTCGGCTTTCGCAGCTCATCGACGGCGAGCGGGGAAAGATGCGGCGATATATCGAGCGACCGCCGGGTGCCGCACCGCTCGGAGCCGATTCGTCGCGGCTCGAACCGCTCGACGATACATTCAGTCACGGTTGACTCGTTTTTTGGGGGTGTTTCATGAGTGATTTTTCCGGCCGAACGGTTGTCGCGGATCCGATGGCCCGGGTGGCGCGCTCTCGCCATGAGTTCGGTGAGCACGGGGGCGTGAATCTCTCCATCGAGACGAGCGCGACCTTCACGGTCATGGAGGCCGGCAAGATGCCGGCGCTCTTCGAAGGGCGCGAAGGGCCGAAGGGCGGGTGCTTCCTGTACGGGCGTCACTTTAATCCCACGGTGATGGTACTCGCGCGCCATCTCGCCGCGCTCGAGGCGACGCCTCATGCGTATTGCACCGCGAGTGGAATGGCGGCGATTTCGGGTGCGCTGCTACACGCCTGTGACTCGGGCGATCATGTGGTAGCCGGACAAGCGCTGTACGGCGGCACATGGGCGTTGCTACACGACTTTTTACCGCGCAAGGCGAACGTGCATACCACCTTCGTCGATCTCTCTGATCTCAAAGCTGTCAGAGCAGCCTTCAAGAAAGAAACCCGAGTGCTCTATTGCGAGACGGTCTCGAACCCCACCTTACGAGTGGCAGATCTGCCCGCCCTCGCTGCCATAGCGCATGAGCATGGTGCGCGTCTGATCGTCGATAACACTTTTTCGCCGGTGACCGTGACGCCGGCGTTACATGGCGCCGATGTCGTCATTCACAGTCTGACCAAGTTCATCAACGGCGCCTCGGACATCGTCGCCGGTTGTGTGTGTGCCGAGGGTGAATTCATCGATGGCATGTACGATCTACATACCGGCAGCTTGATGTTGCTCGGCCCCGCGATGGACCCGCGAGCGGCATACGAGGTGGCGACTCGACTGCCGAATCTCGGCCTGCGTATGTCGGCTCATGCCGAGCGTGCCTTGGCGTATGCGCAAGCTCTCGAAGCCCTCGGCGCGAAAGTCGTATATCCGGGTCTGCCTTCGCACCCCGATCACGCGCTGTTCCGCCGTCTGGCCAATCCCGGGTATGGAGCCGGCGGATTATTGAGTGTCGATTTCGGAAGTGCCGAACGGGCGAATCGCTTCATGGAGCATCTGCAGAACACCGAAGATTTCGGGTACATGGCGGTCAGTCTCGGGTTCAGCGATACGCTCATGAGCGCAAGCGCCTCCAGCACCTCGAGTGAGCTCGATGAAGGGGCGCTACGGGCTGCCGGGATCAGTCCAGGATGGGTCCGTTTGTCAGCCGGGTATACAGGGCGGCTCGAAGATCGTCTCGCCCAGCTCGAGCGCGGCTATCGCAAGGCACTTGAGGTAAGCTGAAAACCATGAACACGTCAGATCTTTCTTTGTCCGCCAGGCCCGTCGACCGGTGGTTCAACGCGTACTCGCAAGATCATCAGCATCCGCTCAATCAGCGTTTGCATGTGTTCTGCGTGCCGGCGATCGTCTGGTCGCTGATGGCGATGCTCTACGCCGTGCCGACGCCCGAGTTGCTCGCAGCGGTCGTTCCGCCGTTCGGCGTTTTGGCAATCTTGCTCGCCGTGCTGTCCGTGGTGTTCTGGCTCTGGTTGTCGAGGCCTCTCGGCCTCGGCATCGCCGTGCTGACATTCGCCGGTTTGTGGGTCAACTCGCTCATCCTCGAAGCGATGGGTGCGATGGCATTACTCGTGATCGGCGCGCTGGTGTTCGTCGTCGCGTGGATCGGCCAGTTCATCGGCCATCACATCGAGGGACGACGACCCAGTTTCTTTACCGATCTCGTGTACTTAATGATTGGACCGCCTTGGGTGCTCGCCAAAGGGTATCGAGGTCTCGGTTTGCGTTGGTGATTTCTCGATCGGAGCTCTTCTGATGAATGGACGATCTGATTTTACGGCACGACTCGCCGTCGCCGCCGCTACGTTGACTGTCCTCCTGACGTCCGCCGTAGCGAGTGCGGATGATGCGTTGCTTAAATTGGTCGAAGCGCGTCGCGCGACCGATCGAGCTGTCGCGCTACAGCTGTGGAACTGGGCCGAAGTCGGTTATCAAGAAGAGCAGAGCAGCGCACGACTTCAGAAAGAGCTGCGAGATGCTGGGTTTTCAGTTCGTTCGGGGGTTGCCGGAATGCCGACGGCGTTCGTCGCAGAGTACGGTAGTGGTAAACCCGTCATCGCGATCCTGGCCGAGATGGATGCCTTACCCGGCGTATCGCAAGCCGCGACGCCGGAACGATCACCTTTGAAAGGTCGAATTTCCGGACATGCCTGCGGGCATCATCTCTTTGGAACGGGATCGACCTCGGCGGGCATCGCCATCAAAAATTGGTTGGTCGCCAATCGCCGCGGCGGCACGATCCGTGTGTACGGAACACCGGCCGAAGAGGGCGGTGCAGGTAAGTCCTACATGGTTCGCGAGGGCTTGTTCAGCGATGTCGATGTCGCACTTCACTGGCATGCCGGTGATCGTAATGCCGTGACCAACGAGCCGACGCTCGCCAACAAGAGTGCTAAGTTTCGATTCACCGGTATTGCCGCACATGCAGCCGCGGCACCCGAGCGCGGACGCTCCGCGCTCGATGGGGTCGAGGCGATGAATTTCATGGCCAATCTGATGCGCGAGCACATCCCCGAGGATGCTCGATTGCATTACATCATCACGCGCGGAGGCGACGCGCCCAATGTGGTGCCGGAGTTTGCGGAGGTGTTCTATTACGTGCGCCATCGCAATCCGATGGTGATGGCAGAAATCTTTGATCGACTCGTTGCGGTATCGGAGGCCGCAGCGCTCGGTACGGGTACTACGGTCAAGCACGAAGTCATTCACGGCGCATACAGTCTGTTGCCGAACGACGTGCTGGCGACGACCGTCGACGGCAATCTGCGACGCGTGGGTGGCGTGACCTACGATCCGGCAGAGCAGGCATTCGCCGAAAAGCTGTTCGCCACCCTGGGTAAGACCGACGTGGCGCTCGGTTCGGAGCGTGACGTTCAACCGATTGGCCGACGTCTCGGCATGGGATCGACGGATGTCGGCGACGTCAGTTGGGTCGTTCCGACCATCGGATTCCGCACAGCGACGTGGGTGCCAGGTACGCCGGCGCACTCGTGGCAGGCGGTGGCCGCGGGCGGCATGACGATCGGTCTGAAAGGGATGGAGAACGCCAGCAAGATTCTTGCTCTCACGGCCGTCGATTTATTCACTCAACCTGAGCTTGTCGCGCGTGCCCGTGCGGAGTTCGAGCAGCGCCGCGGCGTCGAGTTCAAATATCGGAGCGCCGTCGGCGATCGCGCTCCGCCGCTCGATTATCGGCGCTGAAGCGTCTACGGAGTCATCAGATCATGAAACTCATCAAAGCACTGATCGTATCGCTGTGCGCGGGCGTTCTCATTGCGCCTGCGGTCGCCGACGAGGGTAAGGTTCGTCGATGGGTCAGCATCGTCGATAGCGGAAATCGCGCTGGTGAAATCGTCGAGCGCTGCAAGTCGCCCACGGACTGCGAAGTCCGTTTCATTTTCAAAGATAATGGCCGTGGTCCGGAGATCAGCGAGCGTTACGCCATCGCCGAGGACGGCTCGTACACCCGATATACGGCGAGCGGCTTGACCACATTCGGCTCCCGAGTTGACGAACGCTTCGAGGCGAGCGGCGCACGCGCGAGTTGGAAGTCCACCACCGAGCGGGGACGCAGTGATCAGGCGACGGGCAAGTTGTATCTGCCGATGAACGGCAGCGCGCTGATCTACGAGCGCATGGCGAGGCTCACTGCGAACGGCCGCTCTGCCTCGATGTTGCCGACGGGCTCTGTCGTTCGACGGACTCTCAAGACGGCGACGGTGGGCGAGGGTGCCTCGCGGCGTGATATCGAGCTCGTCATATTTAATGGACTTGGGCTCACACCCGATTTTGTTTGGCTCACCCGAGGCGAAACGCCAGAATTTTTCTCGTATGTGATCGCTGGTTATAGCGTCACCGTGCCGGAAGGCTACGAGCGCGATATTCCGAAGCTCGTCGAGTGGCAGACGGCCGCTGAGGCGGAACTGCTCGCGGGGTATTTCAGTCGATTATCGACGCCGCTCGATGGCCTGAGCGTCATCCGCAATGCGCGGGTATTCGATAGCGAGCACGCGCGTTTGCTCGACGGTCTGCGCGATGTGTATCTCCTTCGCGGGCGTATCGCCGCGATCAAGCCTGCCGGGGTCGGCGTCGAGGCGACCAAAGCCGAGCGTAGTCTCGATGCTGCAGGTCGGGTGCTGCTGCCCGGGCTCTTCGACATGCATGGTCATGTCGGGCGCTGGGAAGGCGGGCTCAATCTGGCGGCCGGTGTGACCACCGTACGCGACCTCGGCAACGATAACGCCACCCTTCAGCAGATCATGGATCAGACTTCAACGGGACAGGTCTTCGGCCCGCGTATCGTTCCAACGGGTTTCCTCGAAGGCGAGAGTCCCTATTCTGCGCGTAATGGTTTCGTCATCAGCACGCTCGATCAAGCGAAAGCGGCAATCGACTGGTACTCGGCTCACGGCTACCCGCAGATCAAGATCTACAACAGTTTTCCGCGCGAGCATCTCAAGGCGACGGTCGCCTATGCCCACGAGCGCGGCATGCGTGTGAGTGGGCATGTCCCGGCGTTCCTCAGGGCGCGTGACGTGGTCGAGGCGGGTTTCGACGAGATCAATCATATCAATCAGGTGATGCTCAATTTCCTGGTCGATGACAAGACGGACACGCGCACTCTCCAGCGGTTTTATCTGCCCGCTCAGAAGACCGCAGGGCTCGACTTCGAGGGACGAGAGGTTCGCGATTTCCTTGATCTACTGAAATCACGCGGCACGGTGATTGATCCGACGCTCACCACGTTCGACTTTTTGAGGCAGCGCGATGGCGAGATGTCGCAGGCCTACGCGTCGATCGCAGAGCATCTCCCTGCGACGCTACAGCGTGGCCTGATGAGCGGTGGCATGGACATTCCGAATGCCCGTCTGCATGCGCTCTACAACACGTCTTATTCGCGCATGATCGAATTCGTCGGTCGTTTACATCGAGAAGGAATACCACTCGTCGCCGGGACGGACGCGATCGCTGGTTTCACCTTGCAGCGAGAGCTGGAGCTTTACGTTCAGGCCGGTATTTCCCCTGCGGAAACCCTGCGCATCGCAACCTGGAACGGAGCGAAATACGGTCGGGTTCTCGCTGATCGAGGCAGTATCGAGGTCGGAAAGCTCGCCGATCTCATACTCGTTGACGGCGATCCGACCCGCGATATCAGTGCGATACGGAATGTCGCACTCGTCGTGACTCAGGGCAGAAGCATTGATCCGTCGGCCGTGTTCACCGAACTTGGAATCAAGCCTTTCGTTATGACGCCACCTCGTTGGCAGGACTCCGCCGCGCGCTGATGGCAGGGCTGAGCCCTAATATCGAGCTTCGGTTGACGGTCTGTCGGCTTAGCGCTTCGGCACGCGTCGGTCGGTGCTGTTTTTCTTCTCGTCTGCGCCGGCGGGAGTGAAGGAATATTTTTGTCCCGCGAGAGCTGCCTCATACATGAGGCCACCCTTCGCAATCGTGAACACCGCAAAACCTCGGTAGAACTCACCCGTCGTGGTGGCGTCTCGTTTGCCACCGCTCACGCCGGCACTGGTGCCGGTCGTACCCGCTGTCGCGCTGGCGGCAGCTGTGATGGCGACGGCGCTGACGCCCGCGCCGAAGGTGAATTCCCCGCCGGTAAATTCGTCGAGTGCGCGTTTGTCTTGCAAAAAGATGACCTGGCTGTAGGCCTGGCCACCCGCCTGAAAGCCAACACTGAGTTGGGTGAGTCGGACATCGCCGATGTAGCGACCTTGTTCGTAAACGCGACCGCGGCCGCCCGCACCTCCGAGGCCGAGACCACCTTTGCCGATGGTCGGGAAAATGGCGTATCCGTAGCTGCGATCGAAGAACGAAGCGCTTTGACCGGCGTTACGGAAGAGTTCTTTGGTTTCAGCGTATTCGTCGGCGAAGGCCTGTGACGTCAGAGCGAGGGCCGCGAGAAGGGCGATCAGAAGGCTGCGTAGCGAACGTGTCATCCGTGGAGTCTCCGTGAATCTGCGCCCGACACCGGGCGAACCATAATGCGAATGCTAACGCGTTTGTCGAACAGTTACACTCGGCAAATGAGTATCGAGTTCGGAATCGTGATGGAGGCGTCGCCCGGTTATACCGCGACACTCGCCCGGGAAATCGAGGCGATGGGATACGAAATTTTATTGTGTCCTGACACACAAAATCTGAGCCCCGATCCGTTTTCTCAGTTGGCGCTGGCGACGCAGACGACACGAACCCTGCGCCTCGGTACGGGAGTCACCAACCCGGTCACTCGCGACGTCGCCGTGTCGGCTTGTGCATTCTCCACGCTACAGGCGGAGTCCAAAGGCCGAATGATTTGCGGCATTGGACGAGGCGATTCATCGGCTGCGCACATCGGCGTCCGCAACGGCACCACGGCGCAGTTACGCACCTTCGTCGAGCGCTTACGCGCCTACACGCGCGGGGAAACCCTCGATCGCGAGGGGACGGCGTCGAGGATCCGATGGTATGACTCTCTGCCGGTGGAGCCGCTCGTGATCGATGTGGCGTGCACCGGACCGCAGACCATACGTATGGCGGTCGATGTGGGTGATCGGATCAGCTTTGCCGTGGGCAGCGCACCCGAGCGCATACGCTGGGCCATGGACGTTGCGCTCGCGCGTCTTGCCGAAACGGGCCGCCCGAGAGAGTCCATTCGCATCGGCGCCTACGTCAATTTGGTGTGTGACCCCGATGAGCGCCGAGCGATTGCGCTCGGTCGCATGATCTCCGGCATGGTCGCGCATTTCGCCGGCATGAAAGATGCGCCGCTCGATCATTTGCCGCCGCAACTCAAGGACCTCGCTGCCAAGATGCAGACCGGTTACGACATGAAGCACCATGCGCAGGAGGCGGGAAGCCATCTCGCCGAGGTGCCTGACAGCTTCGTCGATTGGTTTTCCATTTGCGGTCCGCCGGCCAAGTGTCGCGATCGATTGGGCGAACTCCTCGCCATGGGACTCGATCACGTCTACCAGCTTGGCGGTTCGCCGGTGGCGCACCCGCATGGCGCGCGTCAGGAAGCCATGGTCAGGCAGGCCGCGCTCTACGCGAGCGACGTCATGCCTCATTTTCGTTAAGCGTCGATTGAGTCGCGCGACGTCATGACCCGAAGGGACTCTGCCAGTTCGTTGTCAGCCGCCGCCGTTCTCGAGATTGCGCGACTCAACGGTGTGCCGGTCGACGACGAGGCGATGGCTGCCCGTATCGCGGCAGGCGGATCCGCGGCGGTTGCGGCGGTCAACGCCCTCCATCGGCAGATCGATGGCGCGAGGCTGAGTGATGTCGAGCCTAGCGATTATCTGCCGACGCTCGAGTCGCTCGCCGCGAAGGTGCCTGGTACGTCATCGAGGGATGTCGGCTCTCGAGGAGTCAAAGACTCAGAGGGAGCCGATCTGGTGTCAACCGCCGAACGACTCGTCGCGGGGGAGTTGCGTAGCGCCGATCTCGTACGTACGGCTCTCGCGAGCGCCGAACGGGCTGAGGCGAGAACACATTGTTTTTTGAGTCTCGATAAAGAGCGCGCTCTGCGCGCCGCTGAACTGGCCGATGCCTTGCTTGATGATGCGAGACGATTAGGACGCGAGCCGCTCGCGCCCTTGCTCGGCATCCCGCTCGCACACAAGGACATGTTCGATCGAGTCGGTCGTGCGGCGACCTTCGGCTCCAAAGCGCTCGAGCCCGTTGTAGCCTCGCGGAACGCGACGGTGTTACAGCGTCTTGAGGTGGCGGGCTCGATATCACTCGGTACGCTCAATATGGCCGAGTTCGCGCTCGGTGCCACTGGACACAACGCCGCTTGGGGAGACTGTCGTAATGCGTGGAACCCCGACTACATCTCTGGCGGGTCTTCGAGCGGTTCTGGTGCGGTGGTGGCCTGCGGCGCGGCGTTCGCGAGTCTCGGCTCCGATACGGGTGGATCGGTGCGTATTCCCGCGTCTGTGCAAGGGGTTTTTGGTCTAAAGCCCACCTACGGCCTACTGCCTCGAACCGGGAGTATGAAACTTTCGCCCTCGATCGATGTGCTCGGCCCCATCACGCGCTCGGTACGCGATCTTGCTCTCATTCTCAAAATCGTCGCCGGCAGTGATGGTGAAGATGCGCAGTGCTCGATGCGTCCCGTTCCGAACTATGCCGACGCACTCGGTCTAGGCGTTGAGGGGCTGCGTATCGGCGTCCCAAAAAATCATTTCTTCGATCGTCTCGATCCGCAGATTCGATTCGCCTGCGAGCGCTCGCTTGCGAGTTTCGAGGCCGCTGGAGCGCAGCTCGTCGAAGTCGAAGTTCCGTTCGCAGCTCACTTGGCTGAGCTCAGTCGCGCCATCGTTTACTCGGAAGCGACAGCCGTTCACGGTGAGACCCTGCGGTCCCGCGGAACAAAGTATTCGCCTCAGGTTCGCGTTAGGGCGAGCACCGGCCTCGCTATCCCCGGTACGCACTATCTCGAGGCCTTGCAGGGCCGGATTCCGCTGCTGCAGCAGTTCGTCAAGGATGTCTTTTGTCGTTGCGAGATTTTGTTGACGCCCACGTTGCCCATTCGTGTGCCGCGTCGCGATGAAACGGATGTGGGTGCCGGAACGCGCTTGTGGGAAGTACTCGGCGATCTCGTGCGCTGCACGGCACCGTTCAATTATTTGGGACTACCTGCGATTAGCGTGCCGGCCGGGCTCGACGATCAAGGCTTGCCGATCGGAGTGCAACTCGTCGGCGCGCCATTCGACGAGCCGACGTTGCTCGCCGCTGCTGCCGCTCACGAGCTCGCTTTACCGCCACCCAAGCTTGCAAACTGACCCCTGAAGTACGCGAGCGGTGAGCCCTCGCGAGCATCTACGGATAACACTTCACCAAAGAACACGCGGTGGGTTCCGAAATCTGTCTGAGTCGCGACTCGGCATTCGAGGTAGGCGATCGCCCCGGCAATGAGTGGGTTGCCGAGAGGGCTGTCGTGTACCGAGCCGAGTCCGAGTGATGCGAGGCTCGCGAACTTATCCGAGTTGCGCGAGGCGAAATGCCTCGCGAGTTCGAGCTGGTCCTCCGCGAGAATGTGCACGCAAAAATGACCCGATCCGCTGACGGCTTGACAGGTCGCAGACTGGCGGTTGAGGCAGGCGAGCAGAGTGGGGGGCTCGAGCGTGACTGAAGCGACGGCGCTCGCCGTGATGCCCTGAGCGAGCCCCTCATGTCGGGCGGTGACGAGGGTGACGCCCGTCAAAAATCGGCTGATCGCTGCGCGGTAATCGGTACTCGAAACGTTCATGTCGGCCACGGTAGGTACTACTCCGTACATACTGCCAAGGCTTTCGGCATTAGTCTCCTATTCGTGCTCTGATCATCTTCCCCCTCCGATCAGAGCATGCAGAGATAGCCCCGCCTCGTGCGGGGTTTTTTTTGTATCCTGATGCCTCTCATGTCCCCATCTATCACCGAAGCCTATCCGCCCGAATGGCGCAATGAAGCCGCGCACGCCCTCGCTTGCAGCGACTTCGTCGCCGAGAGCCTGGCGCGAGATTCCGAGCTTTTCGTTGATCTGCTGCGCTCCGACGCCTTGCAGCGGCTACGCATCGCTGGCGGGTCGTTGTGTTGGCCCGGTGGCGAGGAGCCGCCGGCGCTCGACACGCCGGAGCCGCAGTGGCAGGCGTGGCTGCGCCGATGGCGTCGACGCGAGATGGTGCGGATCGCCTGGCGCGATCTCAATGATCGGGCGAGTCTCGAAGAGACGCTCGAGGATCTCTCGGCCTTTGCCGATGATGCCGTCAATCGTGCGATGGCCGTCGCCTGGCACAGCACCTGTGAGCGCTACGGAACTCCGCAATATGCCGAAGGGGGTGCGATGCCACTCGTCGTCGTCGGCATGGGAAAACTCGGCGGCCGCGAACTCAATTTTTCATCCGATATCGATCTCGTATTCCTTTTTCCGGGTTACGGCGAGACGATTCATGCCGCACCGGTGAGTCACGAGGAATTCTTTGCGCGCCTCGGGCAAGCCCTGCTGAGATTGCTATCGTCGGTGACGGTCGATGGGTTCGTCTTCCGCGTAGACATGCGACTTCGTCCCTTCGGGGATTCAGGGCCGCTCGCTTGTGGATTTTCCTCTTTCGAGGACTACTTGCTGCAGCACGGTCGAGACTGGGAACGTTACGCCTGGATCAAGGCGCGACCGATCACCGCGCCTGAGGCGTATGCCGAGCTTTACGACTCTGCGGTGAGACCTTTTGTGTATCGCCGTTACCTCGATTTCGGGGTCTTCGAATCGCTTCGCGAAATGAAGCAGTTGATCGAAAAGCAGGTTGCTCGTAAAGAGCTCGTCGATCACGTGAAGCTTGGGCCCGGTGGCATACGCGAGATCGAGTTCATCGTGCAGTCGATGCAATTGATTCGTGGCGGTCAAGATCGGCGTCTCCAAGGTTCGCGATTATTTGAGATCTTGCCCCAGCTCGCACGTAGTCGCCTGTTGCGCCAGCAGGCCGTCAACGAACTCGATACGGCGTATCGCTTTTTGCGGATACTCGAGAATCGACTGCAGATGATTGCAGACGCTCAGACTCACTCGCTTCCGAAAGACCCGGCCACGCAACAGAAATTGGCGCGTGCCATGGGCAAGGAGAGTTGGGAGGCCCTGCGACACGACTACGAGCGGCATGCGGCGCACGTTCATCGTGAATTTAATGCGCTCGTCTTTGCGCCCGTCGCTGCTGATGCCACGCGTGATCCTGCTTCGAAATCGTCTATCGACGGCACTGGCCTGTCGATGATGTGGGATGACACGGCAGGGGTTACGGCCCTCACCGAGGCGCTCTCTACTCGAGGGATGAGCAACCCCGCAGAGCTCGCGCAACTGCTGGTCGACTTTCGAAGCAGTTCGCAAGTGAAGCGGCTCGATGCGACGGGGTTGCGTCGTCTCGAGCTCTTAGTGCCGCAACTGCTGGCCTCGCTCGAGACCGATGACGATCACCTGGTCATGGGTCGCCGGCTTTTGCGCGTGCTCGAGGCGATCGGCGGGCGCTCGGCCTATTTTGCACTCCTCAATGAAAACCCCGCAGCCCGGCAGCGTTTCGTGCGCGTCTGTCGAGGCGGTGATTTTCTGGTGCAGCAGCTCGCAGCGCATCCGCTCTTACTCGATGAGCTGCTCGATGAGCGAGCCTTGACCGTGCCGCCGGCACGTGCAGAGTTGCTCGCCGATCTCGAGGATCGCCTCGCCCGAGTCGAGGCGGATGATCCGGAGCGACTCGTCGAGGCGCTCGCACAGTTCAAGCGGGCGGCGGTGTTTCGCGTCGCCATCGCAGATCTCTCGGGTAGTTTGCCACTCATGCGAGTGTCCGATCGCCTGACCGATATCGCCGAGCTCATTCTCGAAAAAGCGATGCAGCAAGCCTGGTCGCAGATGACGAGTCAGTATGGTGTGCCGACGTGTCGCGCCACCGACGAGGCCGTGCCTCGCGAGGTCGAGATCTGTGCTGTCGGTTACGGCAAGCTCGGCGGGATCGAGCTCGGTTACGGATCCGATCTCGACCTCGTATTCCTGCACGATTCGATCGGTTCGGTACAGGAGACCTCCGGCGATCGCCCGATCGAGAACCAACTCTTCTTCGTGAGGCTCGCGCAGCGCATCGTCCATATCCTCACGGTGCACTCGGCAGCGGGCCGCTTGTATGACGTCGATGTCCGTCTGCGCCCGGGTGGGAAAGGCGGAATGCTGATCACGCAAATCGAGGCTTTCGTCGACTACCAACATTCTTCGGCTTGGACGTGGGAGCATCAGGCGCTATTGCACGCGCGGGCGGTGGCGGGTTCACCGCGATTACGTGAGCGATTCGAGCGCGAGCGTGTACGCATCCTCGGAGAATTCGTTCGACGCGACACCTTGCGTGAAGAGGTGGGATCAATGCGCGAGCGCATGCGGCGCGAACTCGCCAAGTCGAAGGTCGGAGAGTTCGATCTCAAGCAGGATCGGGGCGGCATTGCCGATATCGAATTTCTGGCTCAGTACTGGGCGCTGCGCGAGGGCGCGCGGCATAGAGCGGTGCTGATGTTCAGCGACACCATCCGCCAGCTCGAGACCTTAGCTTCTGGAGATCTCGTGCCGCAGTCGACGGTAGACCAATTGACCGGTGCATATCGCGCGTATCGCATGCGCAATCATCATCGCTCGCTACGCGAGGAGCGCGGTGTCATCGACGCGAGCGAGTTCGTGACCGAGCGCGCCGCCGTCACCCGCATCTGGGAAGACACCTTTGCCGGTCGCGTATCGCCGGTATAATCCGCCTATGTCGACGACGCCTCTCATCCAGCCGAACGCGCAGAACAAGTACGACGTCACGTCCGAAGATCTGCCGCTGTCTTGTCCGATGCCGCAGATGCAACTCTGGAACTCGCATCCGCGAGTCTATTTGCCCATCGAGAAAACGGGCTGGGCCAAGTGCCCCTATTGCGGAGCGGAGTACACGCTGCAGCGTTGAGCGCCCTCAGACGGGGCGGTACGGCTTGTAGGACTTCTCTTCGACGATGCGTGAGCCGAGCGCCACATTGATGCGCTTCTTGACCGCGGCGCGCTCGTCGTTGGTCACGTAAACCGCTCGCGCCAACTCGATGAACTCGGCGTCGAACGCTTGTGCGAGTTCTTTGTCGCGTATTTTGTCTTCGATGTCCCACAGGGCTTCGTTCACGCGCTGCAGAGCGGCTTCGTCGGCCGCCACTTCCGGAATAGCAGCACCACTGTCGCGCCAGGTTTTTTCGAGCAGGTCGAGTTCGAGACGAACGTTGCCGACCTTGATCGCGTCGGTCATGCGCGCGGCTTTAATACGCAGAATGGTGATTTTGTCGAGCAGTTCGCCCGGCGAAATGGGCACGAGGATGTCTTTCATGATCGAGATGCTAGCAGGGCGTCGAGACCTCTGCAGACCTCGGCGACCTCGATGAGCTCCATGACGCCGGGTTCTTCGATTTTTGTGGCCCAGGGCAGGGCATCCGGCGTGCTGTGCCTAAACTTTTGAGCGGCTCGCGGGAAGGCGTCGATACACCACTGACGCGAGAGATAGGGCCCGCTGCGCGCCGGATTGGTGGCGGCATAGAGCCCGATGACGGGCGTGCCGACCATGGTGGCCATATGAGCCGGACCCGTATCCGGTGCGAGCAGCACCGTCGCTCGTCCGAGCAGGGCAAGCAGTTGCGGCAAGGTATCTTTGCCTACCTGATCGATGACGCCCGGGCACTCTGCAGCGATGGCGCGCGCCATCGACTTTTCGGTTTCGCTGGGGCCGCCCGCCAAAATCACGCGCATCCCGTGGGTGTCGATGGCGTGGCGCGCGACGGCGGCATAGCGCTCGGCGAGCCAGTTTCTTCGTACATGGCTCGAGCATGCGCTGATCACCAACGTGCGCGGCGCTCCGTCGGGAATCAGCCGTTGTGCATACTCGATGGCGTCGATGGGAAGCGGAAGGTTCCACTCGAGTACGCGATGTCCGACGCCGGCGGCTTCGGCGAAGCCCATGAAGCTGTCGAGTACGTGTTCGCGTTGGCGCGGCGCAATGCGCGCATGGGTGACGAGCCACTGCAACTCGCGGGCACGGGCTCGATCGAAACCGAGTTTGATGCGTGCGGGTATGAGTGCAGCGACGACGCTCGCCCTGAACGACAGCTGCAAATGCAGTAGCAGGTCGAACTGCCGACCCTGCAGCGTCTTTCGGAGGGCTCTGAGGCCCGCCAAGCCGGCGCGTTTGTCCACGGTGATAAACTCGACCCCCGGCAGCACGGTCATGAGTCGCGCTTCGGCACGACCGATGATCCAGGTAAATCGGGTATCCGGCCACGCACGCTGCAACGTGCGCAGCAGGGGCACGACATGACAGGTGTCGCCGATGGCCGAGAGCCTCAAGAGGCAAACGGATTCGGGCGGCGTGATGAGCGGCAGCATGGCTTCAGGCGGTGAGGGCGGAATGAACGAGGGTCGCGCACACGAACCGCTGGAGGACAGGATCCAAGTCGGCCGCTGCGTGATGCTATATGACCCCTCCCTCGTCGGCAATTTTGATCCGCGCTGGTTCGAGCCCGAGCACTGGAGCCGAACGGGTGCGTTGCGCGGCGAGGCCCCGGGCCGTGGGAGTACGCTTTTCTTCGAGGCCGAGGGGGCCGGTTACGCCTTGCGGCATTATCGACGTGGGGGCCTCGTTGCTGCAGTGCTCGGTGATCGCTATCTCAATGTCGGCGAATCGCGTTCCCGACCTTTCCGAGAGTTTCGTGTCATCCAAAGACTGCAGCGTCTCGGTCTGCCCGTTGCCCCGGTCGTGGCGGCGTTGCACGAGCCGCGTACGCTCTGGTGCCGCGGCGACCTCATCACCCGCCGCCTCGTCGGTGTCAGTACGCTCGCTGAGCGTCTCACGCGCGCGCCGGATTCGATCGACTGGTCGGGCGTGGGCGCCACGATTGCCCGCTTTCATCGGGTGGGGTTGCATCATGCTGATCTCAATGCCCACAACCTGCTCGTCGACGACGCCGGGCAGTGGTCTCTCATCGATTTTGATCGCGCGAGTTTTCGCGACCCGGGCTTGTGGTGTGATGCCAATCTCGTTCGATTACGTCGCTCGATACTCAAGATCCTCGATTCTTTGAACGCTCGACTCGACGAAGCCCTCTGGGCGACGTTGCTGCAGGGTTATCGCGAGGGCAGGTCTCGCGACGGTTCATCATGATGCGTTTTTTCTACCGAGTGCTCCTTGTGGCCGTACTGCCTTTCGCCTTCGCGCTGTTCGTCGTGCGCGGCCTGCGCGGCAATCCAGGTGAGTTACGTGGGCTCTCGCAGCGCCTGGGCTTCGGAGCTCGTCACGCCGCGAAGACGATCTGGATTCACTCGGTTTCGGTGGGTGAAGTTCAGGCGTCGGCCGCGCTCGTGCGCGCTTTACGGAACCGCTACCCCGACGTACCGATCACACTGACGACGACGACGGGCACCGGCGCTGCACGTGCGCGAGAGATGTTCGGTGATGTCGTGGACGTGCGCTTCCTGCCGTTCGATTCTTCGGGCTGCGTCCGACGTTTTCTCGATCGCGTTCAGCCGCGCATCGCGATCATCATCGAAAAAGAGTTGTGGCCAAATTTATTCGGTGAGTGCGCGGCGCGAGGCATTCCCCTTGTGCTCGCGAGCGCGACGATTTCGGCGCGCACCGTCGATCGGTGGCGAATGTTCGCACCCTTGTTTGGCGAGGTGTTTGAGCACAGCGTCATCGTCGCTGCGCAATCTGAGATCGATGCCGATCGTTTTCGGCAGCTCGGCGTCGCGGCCTCACGGGTGCAGGTGGTGGGCAATCTGAAGTTCGATCGGATCGAGTCACCTCAACTTTCTGGGCAGGGCGCGGCGTTACGGACCGCGTGTGGTTGGCCGCAACGGCTGCTGCTCGTCGGTGGCAGCACCTACGAGCTCGAGGAATCCGTGTTGCTCGATACTCAGCGTCGATTACGTGCCGAAGGAATCGATATCGCACTCGTGCTCGCGCCGCGTCATCCCTCGCGTTTCGAGGCGGTAGCGGCTCATCTGAAGGCGACGGGTGTAGCTTTCGTGAGGCGATCTTCTTTGTCGCCGACTCCCAGTGACGCCTCAGTCGACGTACTGCTACTCGACACGCTCGGCGAGTTAATGAGTGCGTATGCGACCGCGGACTTGGCGTTCGTCGGCGGCAGTCTCGTCAGCGATGTCGGAGGACACAATGTGATTGAGCCCGCGGCGCTCGCCGTAGCGACGCTCACGGGCCCGCATGGCTATAACTCGCCCGACATTACCGGCGCGCTCGAGGCTGCGGGGGCGCTTGCCATCGTCGCGGATGCAGAAGAGTTGTTCTCTCAGGTGAGAACGCTCGCGACCCATGACGAGGAGCGAGTGCGACGCGGAGCCCTCGGTCGGGCCTTCGTCGAAGAAAACCGAGGCACGCTAGCGCGACTGCTCGCGCGTCTCGAGCCGCTTATGGCTGAGTTGCCGCCGCGGTCGTCGACAGCCAGCCGTTGACGTCCTCGAGCGTAGCGCGATCGAGCGTGCCCGAGGCGAGACGCAGACGCATCACGTTCAAAATATAGTCGTATCGGCTGCGCGAGTAGTTCGTTTGTGCAACCGCAAGACTGCGTCGGGCTTCGAGCACGTCGACGGCCGTGCGCGTACCCACTTCGTAACCCGCTTCGGTGGCCTTGAGTGCCGTCTGGCTCGACTCGAGCGCCTGACCGAGCGCATTCACTCTGGAGATTTCGCTGATCACGCCCAGGTAGGCGTCACGCGCTTGGCGCTCCGTTTGTCGCGAGACGCGTGTCAGACGTTCACGCGCTGCGCGCCACTGGAATTCGCTCTGACGAACCCGAGACTGTGCGGCGCCGCCGCTGAAGATCGGCATCGTGACCTGCAGAGAGTAGCTCTCGTCCTCGGTATCGGAGAGACGGGTGCCGACGTTGCCACTGACGAAGTTGATCGGGCTCGTGGTTTCGACTTTGCTCTTGCTCGCTACGAGATCGAGTTCGGGCAGGTGGCCCCCGAAGGCGGCCCGCACGTTGTCGCGAGCGATGTCGGCGGCGAGGCGACTCGAGACGAGAGCGAGGTTCTGCTCCATCGATCGCTCGACCCATTGAGTTTCGTCGGCAGGCTCGGGCGACTTGAGCGGCATCGCGTCGCCCGGTTTGGCGAGCGCCGAGTATTTTTCGGCAGTGATTTCGCGAAGGAGCTCTTCGGTCGAGGCGAGCTGGCGCTTGGCCGCGATGACGGCCGCGGCTGCGCTGTCGCGAGCGGCCTTGGCTTCTTGCACGTCGGTGATGGCGATGAGACCGACCTCAAAACGTTTCTCCGCCTGCTCGAGCTGACGCGAGATGGCTTCGAAGGCGGAGGACTGCGCCTCGACGGAATCTTGCGCCGCGAGGACGTTGAAGTACGCCTCGGAGACGCGAAGGATCAATTGCTGCTCGGCGGCACGGAAGTCCGCTTCGGCCTGTGCGACCTGACGGCTGGCACGCTTGATCGCGACCCAGTTGTCCCAGGAGATCAGGCTCTGGCGAAGATCGAGACTCCAGCGGTCCGTTTCCGGCTTCGCAACGCTCGAGGACAGGAAGTTGAGGACGATGGTCTGCCCGTTAGGCAATTGTTGTTCTTGAGGGAATTGACCCGAGCTCGTGGTGTCGGACTTGGTCTTGCTGGCCGAGCCTGACACCTGCGGCAGGATCGCCGCCCACGCCTGAGGCCGGGATTCGCGCGCTGCGCGGCGCAGAGCGTCAGCCTCACGGATCTGAGGGTCATTGGCGAGGGCGCGCTCATACACGGCCTTGAGGTCCTCGGCGGGCGCTGCGGTAGCCGCGAGGAGCATGCCGAGGGCGAGTACGAGTAAACGCGACATCATTCGAACCTCAATTAGTGTTATATATCACTATAACAGATAAAAGCCGAGCCCGCCAACGGGGCGCAGCGTCAGTATGGACGTAACGAGGGGTCGATGCGTTCCCCCCAGGCCAGAATTCCACCCGTCAGGTTGGCTACCGAACCAAACCCGTGGGCCTCGAGCGCCCGCGCGACCTGCATGCTGCGACCGCCCGAACGGCACATGATGATCAGCGGGGTCGTCGGGTCGAGCTCACCGACTCGGTCGGCGATTTGCCCCATGGGGATATGCCGCGCGAACGGCAAACTCGAGATGTCGAGCTCCCAGCCCTCGCGAACGTCGACGACGAGCGGCTGTTCGCCGGCATCGATGCGGGCCTTCAGTTCTTCAACGGTCATTTCCTTGATCATCGTCGCATCCTGCGCGGGGTCGATCAGAAATTGAAGCGTTCGGGTTGATGTGCGCCAACCAGTGGCTTCAGTGCAGTCTCGAAGAGGGAGGTGGACCTGAACGACTCGGCGGCCGTGCGCTCGACGAGTCGGGCCTCCATGACGAGGCCGGATCCGATCACCACGAACATTCTGCCGCCGATGGCGAGCTGTCGAGCAAAGCGCTCATCCGGCAGGGGTAACGAGCCCGTGAGCACGATGACGTCGTACGCGCCGCTACCGAGTGCTTCGGGCTCGAACGCATTGCGACATTCGACGGTGACGTTGCCGACACCCGCATGCTTGAGATGACTCGTCGCCATCGACGCAAGATCTTCCCGCAACTCGAGTCCGCGCACACTGGAGGCGCGCGCAGCGAGGCAGGCGGCGAGATAGCCACTCCCGACACCGACCAACAAGACGCGGTCGGTCGGCTGAGGTGAGACCGCCTGAACGATGCGACCCGCCACTTTGGGGGCGAGCATGCGATCGCCGCCGCCGAGAGGAATTTCGATATCGGCAAAAGCGAGCTCGGCGTAGGCCGGTGGCACGAACTTCTCACGCGGTACGCGAGCGAATATCTCGAGCACGCCGGGATCGAGCACCTCCCAAGCGCGCAGCTGCTGCTGGATCATCTGGGCGCGTGCGGCCTCGGTGGCGACAGGGGTCATCGGCATCGATCGATTTCCGTCTGGTTTGAGCGAAGGGCGGGAAAAATACGGGTTTTCCCGCTCACTGCCAAGCCAGTAGAACTACGGAGCGGCAGGGGGTGGTCGCCGGCCCGGCTTTTACCGAGCCGGCGACCTGTCTCATGACGTTCGGCCAGCGCTTACTTGGCTGCCGACTTCTGGAAGTCGCCGGCCTCGATGATGCTGATCGCATCGGGCTTAATCCAGCGCTTCACTGCAGCGTTGACGTCGGCCACAGAGAGTGCGGCCACGCGCTTCTCGAAGTCCGCGTCCCACTCGAGGGTTCGATCGAGGAAGAGATAGCTCGACAGACGTCCGACGAGCTCGCGATCCTGCGAGCGGCTGACGTTGCGACTTTGCAGCCAACCGTTCTTGGCGTCCTTGAGCTCCGCTTCGCCGAAGCCTTCGGTGAGGATCTTCGCGAGCTCCTCTCGGTACGCGGCGATGAGTCGCGCCGAGTTTTCCGGGTTGTAGATCGCGAAGGTGCCGAAGTTGCCGTCCTTGTCGAGCGGATCGGCCGTCAGGAACGACGACACGCCGTAGCTGATGCCTTCCTTCTGACGAATGCGCACGGCAAGACGCGAGTTGAGGAAGCCGCCGCCCAGCATGTAGTTGGCCATGACGAGTGCCGGGTAGTCCGCGTTGTCGTCGCGCAGCTCGAGGTTGAGGCCTGCGATCATCACGGCGTTCGCTTTATCGGGCGTGTTGATCTTACGGACTACCGAGGGCACGTCGAAGAACGGCGAGACCGCGCGCTCGTACGGCATCTTCGAAGCCCATCCGGCGAGGATGGCACCGAGTGCCGAGCGCACCATGTTCTCGTCGAAGTCGCCGACGACGGCCGCGGTCGCGCGAGCCGCGCCGTAGAACTCCGCGTGGAACTTGCGCAGATCTGCTGCAGTCACGGCTCGGACAGCCGCCGCCTGCTCATCGAAGCTGAGCGTGCGACGGAAATCTTTGGCCGCATAGGGTGACGTGATGCGGTTGATCTCCTGTGCCGCAATGGCCTGCGGTTCGCTGCGCTGCTGCTCGATGGCCGCCAGCACCTCGTCGCGAAGCTTGGTGAGCTCTGCGTCCGGGAACACGGGGTTGCGCAAGATATCGCCGACGATTTCGAGCGTCGGCACGAGGTTCTCGCGGGTCGAGGTAATGCTCACGGAGACGTTTTGACCACCGCCGCCGATACCCACCGACGACTTCAACTTGTCGAGCTCGTCGTTAATCTGCTGCAGCGTGCGATTTTTGGTGCCGCGACGCAGCATGGCTGCAGTGAGCTCTGCGGTCGTCGCCTTACCCTCGAGCGAGGCGAGGCTGCCCACTCGTAGCGTCATCGTGACGTTGACCGAGCTGCCCCGCGTTGATTTGCTGAGGAAGCTGTATTCCGCGCCACCAGGGAAAGTCTCCGAGCGAGTGCGCGAGACGATATTGGCGGGCGAGGGATCGAACACCTCGGCTTGCTTGAGTGCCTGCTTGCCTTGGTAATCTTTGAGGATGACCGCCGGATCCGGTGCTTGCGGGATCGCGGCACGATCCGGGGTCGAGTCGGGAACGAACAAGCCGGTCGTTCGATTGGCGGGCTTCAGATAGGTCGAGGCCACCCGATTGACGTCGGCTGCCGTGACCTTTTCCATCTGATCGCGCGAGAGGAACCACAGCCGCCAGTCGCCTTTGGCGATGTACTCCGAGAGGCCGAGGCCCACACGATCACTGTTGTTGTAGGTCTGCTCGAAGAAGCGCAGGAACTTATTACGAGCGCGCGCGACTTCGTCATCGGTGACAGGCTGCGATTTCATGCCGTCGAGCACGGCGAGCATGGTTTGAGTCGCATCGGCAACGGGTTTGTCTTTGAGGACTTCTGCTGCGAAGTACATATAGCCCGGATCTTTGAGGCTGAACGCAACGCCACCGACGCTGCTCGCCTTGCCGGTTTCGACGAGCGCCTTGTAGAGACGACCCGAAGGTTCGTTCGTCAAGACGTCTGCGAGCACTTGCACGGCGGCGAAGTCCGGATGGCCGCCCGGCGGAATGTGATAACCCGCCGAGGTGACTTGTACGTCACCGACGCGGCGTAACACGACATGACGTTCGCCGTCCTGCACTGGCTCGACGGTATACGTCGGCTGCAGCACGCGCGTCGGTCGCGGAATCTTGCCGAAGAATTCGTTGACCCAGCCGATGGTCTTCGCTTCGTCGATCTTGCCGGCGACGATGAGCACGGCGTTATCGGGCTGATAGAACTTCTTGTAAAACGCCCGCAGGTTTTCGATGGGCACGCGCTCGATGTCTTCGCGCGAGCCGATGGTCGACTTGCCGTAGTTGTGCCAGAGGTAAGCGGTCGACATCACGCGCTCGAGCAGCACACCGCTCGGATCGTTCTCGCCGGACTCGAATTCGTTGCGTACGACCGAGAACTCGCTCTGCAGATCTTTCTCGGCGATGAACGAGTTGATCATGCGGTCGCTTTCGAGATCGAGCGCCCAGCGCAGGTTGTCGTCGGTCGCTGCGAACGTTTCAAAGTAATTGGTGCGGTCGTACCACGTGGTGCCGTTCGGTCGCGCTCCGCGCTTGGTGAGCTCTTGTGGGATGTTCGGGAAGCGGGGCGTGCCCTTAAATACGAGGTGCTCGAGCAGGTGAGCCATGCCGCTTTCGCCATAGCCTTCGTGGCGCGAACCGACGAGGTAGGTCACGTTGACCGTGATGGTCGACTTCGACGGGTCAGGAAACAGCAGTACCTTCATGCCATTGGCGAGGCGGTATTCGGTGATGCCTTCGACGGAGGTGATTTTTTCCGGCGGCGCGAGTCGGGTTGACTGTGCCGTCTTTGCGGCGGCAGGCTTATCGGCAGCTAGGCCGACGGGCAGGGCGAACACCAAGGCGAACGCGACGAACGCCGTGGTCAGACGGGAGACGATATTGCGCACGAGAGACACTCCAGGCTTCAAGGCAGAGGCGGCCAATGTATCCGTCCGCACGGCCTTTGCAAGGTCTTGCGTGAGCGCTCTCATTCTGTGCATGCCTCTCGTCCACGCCGATCCGCAAACCCTCGAGCCGGCGCCCCCCGATACTCGGGCGACGCGTCCACCACTCGACCTCTCCGTCGGTCGGTTGAACGGTTTCATGGCACCCAAGGACTGGTTTTTGCCGTTGCCCGCAGAGATCGATGAGGTGATCGTGCGTGGCCGTCGCCAGCCCGGTGAGCTTCCCTACCGAAAGGCGGTACCACAGGGCCCCGGTGGGCTGCTTTGGGGACTGCGTCATCCCACTCAGAGCTGGCGGCTCCTTGTGCCCGATCCCAACGTGTCTGTGCCTGAACGAGATGGCGACGAGCCTCGCGAGCCACCCGGAGCCCACCGGGTGCGCATCGGCGAGCCCGGAAAAATCTACTGATCGATCGTCATGATCGCGTCCGTGATTCACGACGGCGCATCGCTAAAGAAAAAGCCCCGCCTTTCGGCGGGGCTTTCAGGGAATCGACACCCTGATCGAGTCGCCTCTTAGAGCAGCGGCACGAGCAGCAATGCGACGATGTTGATGATCTTGATCAACGGGTTGATGGCCGGACCCGCGGTGTCCTTGTACGGATCGCCGACGGTGTCACCGGTGACCGCAGCCTTGTGGGCTTCGGAGCCCTTGCCGCCGAAGTTGCCCTCTTCGATGTACTTCTTCGCGTTGTCCCACGCGCCACCACCGGTGCACATGGAGATCGCCACGAAGAGACCGGTGACGATGGTGCCGATGAGCAGACCGCCCAAGGCCTTGATGCCTTCGCCCGGACCCATCAGCGCATTGATGCCGAAGGCCACGACGACCGGCACGAGAATCGGCAACAGCGACGGCACGACCATTTCTTTGATCGCCGCCTTCGTCAGCAGGTCGACGGCCTTGGAGTAGTCGGGCTTCGCCGTACCTTCCATGATGCCCTTGATCTCGCGGAACTGACGACGGACCTCGGTGACGACCGAGCCCGCCGCACGACCGACCGCTTCCATCGCCATCGCGGCGAAGAGATAGGGCACGAGACCCCCGATGAAGAGGCCGATGATCACCGCCGGATCGGACAACGAGAAGTCGACGAGTTTTCCCGCCTCTTCAAGCTTGTGGGTGTAGTCGGCGAAGAGCACGAGAGCGGCGAGACCGGCCGAGCCGATCGCGTAACCCTTGGTGACCGCCTTCGTCGTATTACCCACGGCGTCGAGCGGATCGGTGATGTTGCGAACCTTTTTATCGAGGCCCGACATCTCCGCGATGCCACCGGCGTTGTCCGTGATCGGACCGTACGCATCGAGCGCGACGATCATGCCGGTGAGCGAGAGCATGGCGGTCGCGGCGATCGCGATGCCATAGAGACCCTCGAGTGTGTAGGCACCCCAGATCGCGGCGCAGACCGCGATGACAGGCAGAGCCGTCGACTTCATCGACACGCCGAGACCCGCGATCATGTTGGTCGCGTGACCCGTCTGCGACGCTTCGGCGACCTTACGGACCGGGCTGTATTCGGTCGCGGTGTAGTACTCGGTGATGACGATCATCGCCGCAGTGAGTGCGAGACCGATCAGCGTGCAGCCGAACATGCCGACGAAATTATCGGGCATG
>Ga0075471_10000086_pt1 | contig 41237 bp, 76 predicted proteins | sample DEB19_08_DNA_2_FD_74787 | JGI IMG/M metagenome (GOLD analysis project Ga0075471, IMG submission 74787) | Aqueous microbial communities from the Delaware River and Bay under freshwater to marine salinity gradient to study organic matter... | ecosystem: Environmental > Aquatic > Marine > Coastal ...
TCGCGGGTATCGGTGGCGGCACCCCGTTCACGAAGTGATCACACCAGTCATCCCAGAGCATCAGGCGTGGGTCGACTTGCAGATCCATCACCACCCTGATCACTCCAAGAGTCGCAGTCAATACTTTCCGCTGCTGGAAACGGCTCGAGCCGAGGCGATGCATGACGATCGCACAGCGTTCTACTATGCGCGAGAACTGTTCTTCCATCAGCGGTTGGACGAGGCGGCGGCAGAGTTTGAGCGTCATCTCGCCTTGCCAACTGCCGTCTGGAAACCCGAACGTGCTGCCAGCATGCGCTACATCGCCAAGTGTGGTGTCGAGCCGGAACGATGGTTCACGCTTGCAACACTCGAAGCACCTGATCGACGTGAACCGTGGGTCGATCTCGCACTGTGGGCGTACCGGCAACAGGACTGGACACTTGTGATCCGCTGCTGTGAACGGGCTCTCACGATCGTCGAGCAACCACTTGAGTATCTGTGCGAGCCGGAAGCGTGGGGGCACACTCCTCACGATCTGCTTGCAGTGGCTTACTACAACACGGGCAACATGACCAAGGCTCTCGATCACGCACAACAAGCGGTCGACCTGTCACCCGACGACGATCGCCTCACCAACAACCTGTCGCTGATCAGAACAGCAAGCGAGTAAGATCGAGCCGTGCCCGAGTTCGCCGCAGAACCCCAGATCGCTATCGCCGTCCTGTTTGAGCGACTCGGTCATGTGATGGAGAAAGTGGACAACCTTTCCGCGAAACTGGACGCACAAGACAAGAAACGAACGCAAGCCCTCGAGGAACTTGAACGTCGAGTCGAGGCGATCGAGTCGAGTATGACGGGAGCCAAGTGGTTTCTCGCCGGCGTTGCTTGCGCTGGCGGTGCAGTTGGTGGCGGTATCGCTGCCGGGCTTGCACGTGTCATCGGTGTCGCCTAATGGCCTACCTTGTCCTCGATCAACAGGCTCTCAACGACCTTCTCAGGGGACCGCAGGGGCCGGTCGCGCAAGACATCATGGTGCGCACCAACCGTGTCCTCAACACGGCACGCCGGCTCTGCCCTGTTGACGAAGGCACTTTGCGATCGTCACTCGCCAGAGAGATGCGAACTGAGAACAACGAGATCGTGGGACGTGTCGGATCGAATCTGAAGTATGCGCTGTTCGTGCACGAAGGAACCGGGGTCTACGTCGGGCGAGGCCCGATCACACCGAAGCGTGCACGAGTCCTCAGATGGCCCGTCAAGAACAACTCTGGCGCAGGCAGGCGACGCTACAAGAACGGGCAGACCGCCCAATACGCTTACGCAAAGAGAGTGAAAGGCATGCCGGGTCGGCCCTTTCTGCGAAACGCGCTCGATGCTGGACGCTGACTTGAGTCGGTGATAGAGTGACGTGCATGACACGTCAAAGAGCGTTCCAGACTGCTGCGGCACGTCGGCGCGCTAACCCGATCGAGTGGGTGATCGACGACGTGACAGTACGCCTCCGCGCCACTGTCGAACTCGTCGAACTCGCCGCCCTAGTTGAAGTTCTGCAAGCCCCGCTAGAGGAAGGCAAGAGCGAGATCATCGCCGCAGACGAGAAGCGTCTTGTGCTGCTCGACCTCGTGCGCACGTTCCTCGAGCCCGGCGCGATCGAGCACTTCAACAAAGTCGCCAACGACCTCGACTTCACGATCCTCTCCGAAATGACACAGGAGTTGATTCTCGAATACACGGGGCAGGCAAACCCTACGCCGGCACCGTCGTCCTTGGATGGATAGTCCACAACTGGCAGCAGTTTGACGGCTGGTGCGCAAGTCGCGGAGTTGACCCGATCACACTCCCACCCGACCGTGCTTGCAACATGTATCTCTGGGCGATCAGAGAGAACGCAGGAGAGAAACAGTTGGAGGAGATCGACCGTGCCCTCGAACCACCACGATCGTTCAGGCATGCCGGCGCACCCTCATGGTACGGTTCCGATGAAGATGCGTGGGCAGAGTTCTCTGCTCAGGTCACACGCGCACGTCGTTAGCGTAGGATAGGGCCGTGGCAAACGGGAATCTGGGCGAGGCCTATGTTGAGGTAAAGGCCAAGACAGACGGCGTAGCGAAAGAGATCAAAGACGGCGTGACCAAGCCTCTTGAGGAGGCGCAGGACGCTGCTGACGGTGTGGGCAAGAGGATCGACGGCGGGTTCAAGGCTGCCGGAAGTGCTGTCACCGGGTTTGCACAGAAGGCGGCGATACCAGCAACGATCGCTCTCGGAGGGATCACGTTCGGGTTGAAGAAGGCGGCGATGGCTGCTTCCGACCTCAACGAAGAAACATCGAAGTCAGAACAGATCTTCGGTAGCAGTGCGAAGCAGGTGCAGGACTTCGCCAAGACTGCTGCCGACTCGATCGGACAGTCGCAAACACAGGCTCTTGCTGCTGCCTCGACGTTCGGCATCTTCGGCAACGCTGCCGGCCTCGGCGGGCAAGAGTTGGCAGGGTTCTCACAGAAGTTCACCGTCCTCGCGTCCGATCTTGCCTCCTTCAACAACACGTCTCCCGAGGAAGCGATCACGGCTATCGGGGCCGCACTTCGAGGCGAGTCAGAACCGATCCGTCGGTACGGCGTTCTGCTGAACGATGCCGGCCTGAAGCAGCAAGCCCTGAAGATGGGGCTGATCGACACGACGACCCAAGCCCTTACACCGCAACAGCGTGTCCTTGCAGCGACCGAGTTGATCTTCCAGCAAACACAGAAAGCGCAAGGCGACTTTGCTCGTACTGCTGACGGGGCCGCGAACAGTCAACGCACCCTCAACGCACAGATGACCGACGCTGCGACGAAGATCGGACAGTCGTTGCAACCGGCGCTGCGCGGAATCCTCAACCTGTTCACAAACCTTGCGACGTTCATCTCGAACAACACGACACTCGTGCTCGTCCTGACTGGTGTGATCGGCGGGCTTGCCGGCGCGATCGTCGGAATCAACCTTGCAGTGAAGATCTGGAAAGCGACGACTGAGGCGGCTGCTGTCGCGCAGAAGGTCTGGAACGCTGCGATGGAGGCGAACCCGATCGGGTTGATCGTCACAGCAGTCGTGTTGCTCGGTGTCGTACTTGTAGCGGCCTACAAGAAGTTCGACGGTTTCCGTATCGTCGTCAACACGGTGATCAACGCTGTCATCGGGTATTTCGAGTTCATGGTCAACGCATGGATCAAGGCGATCAACACTTTCACCGCCGGCATCAACAAGTTCACCGGCCTGTTCAAGTATGTCGGCATCAACATCGGAAAGATCGGAGAGATCGGAGAGGTGTCGTTCGGGCGGCTCGACACGTCAGTCAAGAAAGCGACTGGCAGCGCAGCCGACTTCAGAAAGGCCGAAGAAGCCGACAAAGCAGCGATCGAAGGCGCAGGTAATGCCGCAACTACGACTGCCGGGGCGATGGACGATCTCGGTGGTAAGACGAAAGGGGCCGGCGACGCAGCAGACGCGGCAGCGAAGAAGATCAAGGATCTGCGCGACTCGTTCGGCAAAGGTTTCGAGGACACGTTGAAGCGTGCGGGCGACATGTTGCGTGCAGCGAAGGACGAGTTCTCAAAGTTTGCGGAATCGGTCAGCGATGCGATCACAAAGTCGTTCTCGTTCTCGGAGGCGTATGACTCAGGCAAGGAGACAGGCAAAGGCTTCTTGACTGCCCTGAATGAACAGGCGGTGAAGGTCAAGACGTTCGGTGAACTTGTCAACCGTCTGCTCGCTGCTGGCTTGTCACAGGACGCACTGCAACAGGTTCTTGCCGCCGGTGTTGACACGGGATCAGCGATCGCACGTGAACTGCTCGCCTCGACAGACAACATCCTCAAAGCAAATACTCTCGCTGCTGATGTTGCCGCTATCGGAAGTCAAGTAGGCCTCAGTTCTGCTATCACGTTCAAGCAAGCGGGTGTCGATGCAGGCACCGCCTTGGTCGCCGGCATCAACGAAACGATCAACAAATACAAAGTGAAACTCAAGTCGAAGAAACTGAGCGCCAAGCAGTTGAAGAAACTGCAAGAACAGTTCGCTGTCGATGTCGAGTTTGCGTTCTCAAACGTCCCGGCGATGGCATCGGGCGGTGTTGTCGGTTCTCCGTCGATGGCTTTGATCGGTGAGGCAGGCGCAGAAGCGGTGATCCCGATCACACGTCCCGCCCGTGCTCTCGACATCATGGAGCAAACAGGCCTCGCGGCTCTGGCTCGAGCCAACGGAGGTGCGATCGTGTCGATCGGTGCCGCGACGTTCATCGAACCGACAGATGCCGATCTGCTTGCGCAGAAGGTGCTTGCCGCAGAGAAGATTAGGACGTTCAACGCATGATCTACGTGAAAGAGGCGACGCTCGGAGAACTCGACTTCAACTCGATCACGGGTGTGATCCCGGTCGACTTCACGATCGGGTGGCCGACAGTGCGCGAAGTCATCAACCCTCGCGCCTTGACTGACGGCGTGATCGACACGACAACCTACTTGGGGCAACGTGCTGTGACGTTGACGATCCGCTACAACCAGAAAGTCATGCCGACACAGGACTTGCTTGACTTGGTCACACCGTACATGTCGCCTCGTGTCCGGCCCCAGATCATCTGGACGGTGCAGAACCCGACTGACGTGTGCCCGGCCTACGACGTGCGCCCGACCGACTACCGATCACTCGTTGTGCGCGGAGCCGACGCACCACTCGTCGTTGACGGCCCCCGATACCTTTCGATGGTGTTGCAGTGGGTCGCGCAAGACAGTTTCACGTCGGCACTTGACCAAGTGTGCGGTGTTGCACGAGCCACAGGCTCCGAGGAGTTCGGTCGTCAGTACGACCTGATCTTCGATCGCGACTACCCATCCTCACCTGTGTACGGTGTCACGAACCTGACCGCTGCCGGCAACGCACCGACCGACTGGACAGCAACGATCACGTCCGAGATCACCGACCCGCAGTTCGCGATCAACTCTGTCCTCGTGACGTTCACAGGACTGACACTGCTGTCTGGGCAGACGATCATTATCGACACGCAAGAGCGCACGATGTTGCGCAACGGCGACCCGACTGACTCGGTGTACGGCTACACCAACTTTGCTGACTGGTCGTGGGACGATCTGCGCATGGTGCCCGGCAACAACACACTCATCTTCGGTGGTGACGGCGCGGTTGGTGATCCCGCGATGACGGTCTGCTGGTATGACAAGTGGTTCAGTTAGGCGATGAGTGGTTTCCCGTATCAGATAGCGATCGGAGCGTCATCGGGCATGACACCCGAGCAGGTCGTGACTGTGTTCAACGACTGGCGGCTCGACAAGAATCTTGATGACGGGTGCTCATTGTCGATCTCGATGCCCGGCAACTCTCTGCCCGGCGTGTTGATGAGCGAACTCGACACGGACGTGTGGATGTATCTCGATGGGACGTTGATCGAACGGTTGAGGATCGTCGCGATCGAACAGACGTGGGGGCCGCATGGCGAGAACTCGTTGAGTGTCACAGCAGCCTGCTATCGCCGTCTACTTGCAGGCCGGCACACGATGAACTCGCTGGTGATCGGGCCGTCGACGTTGGGGGCTATCGCACAGCAGTTGATCGTGCACACGCAAACACAGACGAACGGAAACCTCCAGATCACTTACGGGACGAACACGACAACAGAGACAACTCAACGCGACTATGTGCCCGGCTCGAACATTCTGGAACTGATCACAAACCTTGCTGCGACAGGCATCGGAATGGCGTGGTCGATCGACGAGAATCTTGTCTACTCAGCGAAGAACGCCAACGACTTCACAACAGCCCCTCAACCCGTCGAACTCGGCAACAACGCTCTCTCGCTCACTAAACCGTCGGGTGCGCAACAGTTCGCGAACGTCGTGATCGCAACCGGCGACACAAGCCAGACAACCGCCTACCAAGCGACCTCACCGACGTTGCCTACCGATACGCGAGGGCGATGGGAGCGGTACGCCTCGTTCCCGTCTGAAACTGTGCAAGGAAACGTGAACAGTCAGGCAGAAGGTCTGTTGCGTGACACGTTGAGCCCTCAGATCCAGTATCGGTTCGAGTTGGAGCGTGGACGATACTTGACCGACTCGAACTATGATCTCGGACAGTTCATCACGATCGTCGAACCGCCACAGACAGTGCCCTCTGCCTCGAACTCGTCGATCCCGTTGCTGACGATCCCGGGCACGGCTGTCACGGCACAGGTCACGGCACAGACGTTGACTGTGACCGCCGCCGGCGACTTGACGATCGTGATGACCGCAGTAAGGACCTACCCAGAATGACACGCCCTCGCTCTACAACCTCCGCACTTGACGACCTCGGCGCAACGATCGCCGGCATCAAGTCACGTCTCGCAGCGATGGAAGTCGTCGCGCACACGCCCTGCTCAGGCACAACGGGCCCCACAGGCCCGACCGGGCCGACAGGATCAACAGGCCCCACAGGTCCGACCGGCCCGTCGGGTCTGATCATTTGCACGTCAACAACTCGTCCCGGCTCGCCCGTCGAGGGCACCATGATCTACGAAACTGACACCGATCGCGTGATGATCTACAGCGGGACTGCGTGGGTAGGGATCACAACAGAGACGCTGACCGCGAAAGGCGACATCGTTGTCGGGCCCGGCGAGGCACGCATGTATGCAACCGCGGCAGACAACTTCAACCTGCGCACTAAGTCGAACTCGCCCAACCCGAACTTCTCTCTCGGGACACAGAACGGGTCCGGCACAGACGTGAACGTCCCGGTGTATTGGGAGAGCGACACGCTGCGTTTGCGCGGGTCGGGCACGTCGACATCGAGTGGCATCTACATCGACTCTGCTAACGTCCCACGGTACGCCTCTGCCCCGAACGTCTACGGATGGCACGCTGCAAACCAGCAACTCGGAACCGAGATGGTGATCGGAGCCTACGCACGCAACGGAGCCGGATTCGGTGGCGGCGCGTGGACATGGCTCGACATGGGATCAGTCACCGTGACGATCCCGACAGGCACTACCGTCATAGAAATGGTGTATGGCACGTCATTCTTCACGACGAGTGGTGGTGGGTTTCTGATCGGTATGTATTACACGGGCACAGGTGCGAGCACTCAGTTTCAGTGGTTCACGAACGAGGCCTACTCTCACAAGATCGTTGCCGGCACGATGGGCCTCGGTGTGTCGGCGGGGGTGGGCGATGTCGGCCTCCGTATCTACGGTCAAGGGATCACGATCCAGAGCGACAGTAATGACTCCTGCTATTTCACGGTGCACACGGTCTGATGTCGTACTGGAACTACATTCCACAGATCCTTGATCCCACAGGACTGCTGCCTGTCGGCGTGCAGTTGAACGCTAACGGAGAAGTGACCTATGACTCGCTCATCTGGGGATCAGAGGAAGTCCCGAAACCGACTGAGGACGAGTTTGCCAAGGCGGTCGCGATCGCAAAGACCTTGACCTACCGGGATGATCGACGCAACGCCTACCCGCCTGTCATCGAGCAACTCGACATGATCTTCCACGACATCGACGAGTGGCGTGCCCGCATCCAAGCCGTCAAGGACCAGTTTCCCAAGCCAGTCAACGACGCAGAAGTAGAGTAGGATCACGGTATGGCTGTGCAAGCACTGTGGCTCCAGAATCTTGACTATCCGGCCCGGTGGGACCGCACGGTGTTCGATCAACTGTGGTCGGAAGGCACCCTGACTACGACCTCGTTTGCTGTTGCTCAGAGTGCTACGCCGGCGATGACTGTGCAAGTCGCAGCGGGCACCGCTGTCGTGCAGGGTGACGATCAGGCGTTCCAAGGCAAGTATCTGTGCCGTGAGGAGAACGCGACTACGGGTGTCGCGATCGCTGCGGCCCCCGGATCGGGAACACGCTACGACCTTGTCGTGTTGAAGGTCAACGATCCGAACGCTGGCGGTGCGGCAGGAGACAACGCTGTGATCACAGTCGTCACAGGCACCGCCTCCGGCAGTCCTGTTGATCCTGCTGTCCCGAACAGCGCGCTCGTGCTTGCGCGAGTGACGGTCGCCTCGGGTACAGGCACCATTACCAACGCGATGATCACCGATCTTCGTGTTCCGGCACGTGTTGAGAACGCGACAGCCCCCGCCGGTTCGGTCATGCCTTACGCCGGCACAACTGCCCCGGCAGGATGGCTGCTGTGCGACGGCACCGCCTATTCGCAGACGATCTACGCATCGCTCTACACAGTGATCGGCGGGACCTACAACACGTCAGCGGGACAGTCAGCACCGGCAGTCGGTACATTCCGTGTCCCGATCCTGACAGGACGTATCCCGGTAGGCCTTGATTCTGCGCAAACCGAGTTCGACACGCTCGGAGAGACAGGCGGCTCGAAGTCGTCTACTGCTTCTCACACGCACACGATGGCGCACGATCACGCGATCGACCACGACCACGGATCGTTCACGACCGCAGTCGCCGGCACGCACAACCATGCTGCAACATTCTCGCTGACCGCGGATAACGGCGGGACGCACACGCATGCGGTCACAAACACGCTCGGGATCGTGAACAACGGCAACCACACTCACAACATCTCAACGAACGCAGGCGAAGGTGCACACCAGCATCAGTTGAACGCCAACCAGACCCCCTCTGGCACGCACGGTCACACGACGAACGGCACTCTCGCGTCCGGCCTCAACGGTTCGGGCGGTTCTACTTCGGCCTACACCAACTCTTTCGTCGCCGGCTATGAAGGCAAGCACACGCACAGTGGTGCGACGGACACGCAGGGTGATCACGGGCACAGCATTTCAGGCGGGATCGCAGTCAACTCAGGCGACGGTTCTCACTCGCACAGCGTTTCTGGCAGCGTCTCTGTGACCGCGGGGCAAGGATCACACGACCACACGATCGACGTGCCGAACTACACCGGGACCTCAGGTGCCTCGTCAGCAGCGAACACGGGGGCTGGCAGCGTCGACGCGACCTCCGGCAACCTCCAGCCCTATCTCGTGCTGAACTACATCATCAAGTTCTGATCACATTTCGACACGAACTTCGGTTAGTGTTCCCCACAGTATCCACAGGGAGGACTGATGGGGCTTCTAGACGAAATGCGACAGGAGATGCCGCCACCGAAACACGTGTGCGGTGTCACCAAGGCGATCGAGCAGATGGACAAGAAAGACGCTGCCGATCTCGAGGCCGCTGTCGCTGACCAGACGATCATGGCGACAAGCATCAGTCGCGTGCTTGCACGTCGCGGGATCACCGTGAAACCTGACGCGATCAGACGACACCGCAAGAAGGACTGCGCCTGTGTCCGATGAGTACCGGCAGGAAGGCGTGATCGAGGATCTCGAGCGCGCACTGCGGGACGCACAGCGGCAGTTAGCGAAAGCGAAGCAGCGCACCGACGAACTTGTCGTCGTCACGCACGACGCAGCGAAGGCGGCGATGCTTGCGTTGGGTGGGGTGCCGAAGTCGCCGGCCCGGGCACGATCGAAGTCGTCGAAGGGGCGCGAGGTGGCGTTGTGGCATCTGACTGACTGGCAAGGGGCAAAGTTGACAACCTCGTACAACTCGAAAGTCATGCGCGATCGAGTGATGAAGTTCTGTGAGAAGGCAGCGACGATCACCGAGATCCAGCGTGCTGATCACCCGGTCGACGATGTTGTGATCATGTTCGGTGGTGACATGGTTGAGGGTCTGTTCAACTTTCCCACTCAACCGTTCGAGATCGACGCAACTCTGTTTGAGCAGTATGTGACCGTCTCACGCCTTCTTGTCGATGTCGTCCTGCACGCCCTCACCACTTACTCGCATGTGACTGTCGTGTCCGAATGGGGCAACCACGGCAGGATCGGCTCGAAGCGTGACAGCGTGCCGCGATCAGACAACGTGGACAGAATGTGCTACGAACTCGCACGGCAACTGCTTGCACACGAGAAGCGTGTGACGTGGCAGGAGTGCCCGGAGGACATACAGCGAGTCGAGATCGGGAACTACCGTGCGATCTTGATCCACGGTGACGAGATCGGGCGCAACGGGTTTGCCTCCCCGATGACGATCGTGAACCACGTGAACCGCTGGAAGTCAGGTGCATACAAGTGGGAGTTCCGTGACTGTTTCGTCGCGCACTATCACACGCATGCAGAATGGCCTCTGGCTGACGGCCTCGGGACGGTGTACCAGACAGGCTCTACGGAATCAGACAACAGGTACGCTGGAGTCATGCTCGCCGCCTCCGCGACACCATCACAGCGTTTGCATTTCGTCGATCCTGTGAAGGGCCGGACGACCGCCTCGTACAAGGTGTGGTTGGACTGACATGGACAGGCCTTTCGTTCGTATCGAGTGGGCAGATGCTCATGCACACGACGAGGACTCGTGGGTGTATTTGTCGAACGTCCCGGATCGAGGCGAGTATCTCGTGTCGTCGATCGGGCATCTTCTTGCTCTTGGTGACGGTGGGCAGACAGGGCACGTGTCGATCGCACAGTCGATCGGTGTGCGCGACGATGCCGGCGACCACATTATCCACATCCCGGTCGGGATGGTGCGCAACTTGTGGGTGCTGAAAGGTCGACCGATCACACTCGAGAAACTTCTCGATCTGTAGTTGACTTGTGCACCCGACCCGACTAGGGTCATGTGCATGGCGATCGACGACTATCTCTTGATCACGGGAGAAGGTGTGCCCGTGTGCGAGGCCCACGTTCAACCGTACATCGACGACCCGTTGACTCCCGCGACCACCGACGAGTATGCTGCGTGGCTCTCATCTCACGGAGCCCCCATGAGATGCCAGCGGTGTGTAGGAGTCGACGATGACGCGGAACGAGATCATGTGGTTGCTGACTTTCTTGGAGCGAACCGTTGCTCGTGGGGAGACAGAAACCGCGATGGTGATCAGGCTCCACTCGATCCTTTCCGAGCGTTTGCGGCTTACCTGTCGCACCCAAGTCACCGAGGCGACACTTCCGTCGGGTAAGATCTGAGCATGAGTTTCTCAGACGTTCTTGCCAAGGCCGGCGTGCCCTACACGATCGACGTGCGCGCCCCTAGGCGGCCCGTGCCGGAGGCAACAGGAGTCGAGGTGACTGTTGCACAGTCCCCGCGTTTCGACAAAGTGATCTGGATCGCGACAAACAAGACTCCGATGCCGTTGGCGGTTGTCGACCGAAATGGTCGGGTATTGGTGCTTCGAGCCGGCGTGTTCGGTGAAGTGATCATGCACGCCCCCGACGGTGTGTTGTCAGAGGCGCAGGAGTCAGTCAAGGCGGCGATCGCAAGCACGCCCAAGAAGGCGGCTCGAGCCGAGGCACCGCCCACTGACACCTCTCCCGACGTTGCCCCCGCGCAAACCGACGGAGAACCGTCGCAAACAGAAAGCGACGAGGACGCACCGGCCCCCAAGAAGAAGGCGACCAAGAAGAAGGTCGTCGTACAAGGATCGACTGACTCGATCGAGGTCGAGGTTTCAGAGTGAAACTGACGGTCGAACAGCGACGCATGATCGCGTCCTACCTGCGCTCACTTCTTGCCTCTGCCCTCGCGACGTACACAGCGACGGGCGACATCAAGGCAACCCTGAACGCTCTGTGGGCCGCTGTGATCCCGACCGCGATGCGCTACCTCAACCCGAAAGACCCCGGATTCGGACGTAAGGCAGAGTAGTGGCCCGCCCTTACCCGTACTATCCGGCATGGGATGGTGGGAAAGCGAGCGCGCTGATCCTCAAGTGCGCTGACCTCTGCCAGCGACGATGGAAAGGATCACGCAACGTCGGGACTTATGTGAACCGTGACATGCGTGATCGTCCCGGCAACAAGAGCGTGCACGCGACCGGGTTTGCTCTCGATCTCAAGTATTACGACGAGACGCAGGCACGCGAGATCTGGGACTTCTTCGTCGTCAACTCTCTTGCGCTGAACGTCGCAGAAGTGCACTGGTACACCTACGGTAAGCATGGTGCCGGCTATCGCTGTTCGCGAGGTGAGGGCCGGCGGGGTGTGCGCATCTACAAAGACGCAGAATCTTCCGCTGGTAAAGGCGGGCCGTGGTTGCACATCGAACTGGTCGACATGGATGTCGAGGAGTGGGAGAGGCGGTTTCGCGCTCTCAAACCGACTGCCTGATCAACGCGATCGAAAGATGGTTGACCCCGACCCGGGTCGGGTCTTACGATGACGACATGACATCAACAGCAACCAACAACGAGTGGACGATCGCATACGTCGACCACAGACCGACGTGTGACTTCTGCGCTAAGACCGCGGTGTACGACGCAAAGATGACGCAAGGACCGTGGGCCTTCATGTGCGACGATCACTTCGGCAGTGAGTCGGACGGTCGCCTCGGCCTCGGTTTCGGACAGCGCCTCGTCGAGATCAGCGAGGTCAAGTGATGAAGCACCGTGACGTGATCATCAAGTCGAAGGTCGTGTCGCCGGTCGGCGGCATGTATCAGCGACGCATGAACGACTACAAGGTGTTCTTCGTCGAGATCGACGGCAACCCGTGGAAGTCGCACGAACAGACAAAGTGGGTCAAGCACGACATCGACCTCCTGCTCGACTTCGGGCACTACAACATCTTCGAGCGCATCCGCACTACCTACACAGTCGTCGACGGGACGATCGTGTCACATACGACCAAGATCGACGATCGCGCCGAGCACCTCGCACTCATGGCGAAGCGCAAGTGCGCCAAAGAAGCCGGCCTCATCCCGAAGGAGTGGTGATCACAATGAAGCGTGCCTACCTGCCCGACGACACAGAAGTCACCCTCACTGACCTGTGTCACCTCGTCTACCAGATGTTCGGCGCACACGCCGTCGACGCGCTGATGCGCGCCACGATGCCGGACGACGTGATCTTCGCCCGTTGCGAACCGTGCGAGGACAACATGCCGCACCTGATCGGCCCTCGCGAAACGATCTGTCTCGTCTGCTGTTCTGAGAACAAACCACTGAACATGATCACGATCGCCTCGACCGAATGTCCACGATGTCATGCACCGGCAGGCGAATGGTGCCAAACATCGGGCACCTACAGAGAGGACAACAAGCACAACTTCCATCCCGCGCTCGCACACGTCGAGCGCGAACGACTCGTCACGGAACACAACCGAGCGATCAGAGCACGACGCTTCGAAGTGTGACGCACCCTTTCCGTACCATCGGAAACGTCAACCCAACAGCAACCAAGGAGACATCCACATGACATCAGAAGCCCCGGTCAAGGCGAAGAAGCCCAAGACCACCGACCCGACCACGGCCCTCGCCAACGTCGCAAACGAACTGCACCACATGATCAGCATGGTGTTCGAGGAAGGCACGACAGACGAACTGGCGCGCCGGCTCGAACTCGCAACCCGCGCAAGCGGTCTGCTGAAGGACATCATCGACGCGATCGTCGAGAGCCTCGGCGCACGAATGGAGGACGACACGATGACCGTCGCCGGCGTGGGCGTGTTCACACGTAAGCAGCGCACGTCGAGCGCATGGCTGACCGACGACTCAAAGGAGCAGATGTACGACGACGCAGTCAGAGCGATCATCAAGCAGGTCGCTGTCGACAAGATGACCGGCGAACTTCACCAGCCACTCGCCAACGCTGTGCGCGAAACGTGGAAGCACATTACCGATGCGTTCTCGCTCGGCGCTGATCCCAAGACTGGTTTCCGCAAGACCCTCGGCCTCCGGCCCGACGAATACCGCACCAAGTACGCGACCGGGTACACGGTCACAGTTTCACAGGAGACGATCTGACATGTGGCAGGCAACATCCGACTCGATCGCACAGATCGCCTGCGCACTGACGAAAGCACTCGGAGAACTGACAGACGTGCCGAAGGGCCGCGAAGCAAAGATCCCGACCAAGACCGGCAACTCGTATGCGTACAAGTACGCCGACCTTGCTGACGCGCTTCAGATGGTGCGTCCGATCCTTGCCCGTCACAACCTTGCAGTCATGCAGAACGCATCGACCTCAGGCGACGACGTGTTGATCACGACGACGATTATCCACGAATCCGGCGAGTACGTCACTTTCGCGCCGTTGGCACTCGGTCAGGGCCGGACAGCGCAAGAGGCCGGCAGCGCGATCACCTACGGTCGTCGCTACCACCTGCTCGCCTGTCTCGGCCTCGCCGCCGACGACGACGACGGCGCAACCGCGGCCCCCCGCACTGAGAACAAGCCACAGCAACGCGCTAAGGCGCAGAGAGCAACGCAAACGAACGACCGCCCCGTGAGTGCCCCACAGGATCGAAGCGAGGCAGAGACGACGATACGCAACATTCTCGCGACGTTGCCCGCCGATCGTGCACGTGCTGTACGCGACAAGTTCCGCGCCGAGTTCGGAGCACTGAAGGACCTGCACGTCGATCGACACAGCGAAGCCCTCGACTGGCTCAACATCACGATCGCCTTCGACAACCACGAGGACGACGAATGGGTCAAGGCGGCTCGAGCCGATGACCAAGAGTAGGGTCACGCTCACGATCACCGTCGAGGTCGACGACACGATCATCGACGCGCTGCCGGCACACGACAACGGCCCCCACGAACCACCGACATCAGGCATCGAACACGAAGCACTCATGCAACTGTCCGAACTGTCACACCAACTGTGGAACAACTGGCGACACATGCGTGCACGGCTCGATCATCTCGACTGGTCGATCGCAACGGTCGACGACGACGGAATCTTCTGATACAAATGCGGAGCCCCCGGTCTTCACCGAGGGCTCCGCTCCTACCCAACAGCACAGGAAGGCAACAGCACCCTACCACATGATCACGCCGGGCAAGGCCCGATGACACCAATACTCAGATCGACGGCGTAGGTGGGTTCACTCAAACGAAACGGGAGGCCTCTTGCCGATCAGAGACAGACCGCTTAGTCGTTTGCCAGAGGCGTGAGAAACCTCGACACGTGCAAACCACTCGATGACACGGGGCTCTGGTTGTGACGATGACATCGACGCGATGACAGTCACCTGACGCTGGCCTAGCAGACATCTAGGAGAGAGTGCGCGATCGCAGAGATGCGACGTGTGGCACGCCAGTCGTACCTGAGCCCTGTATCACTGCCCACAACCGTTCGTCGACCTCTCTCACCCTGACGAAAGGGGGCTAGGGGTATGCCTAAACTGAACCCGACCCGGGTCAGCAAGAAAGAACATGAAGCGAACACCCCTCACACGCAAGACACCCCTGAAACGATCAGGGCCCATCAAGACGAAGAAGAAAGCGAAAGGAGTACCGAAAGACCTCTACACAGAAGTCATCACACGCGATCGAGGATGCGTGGCACGCACGTTGATGCCAGAGATCACGTGTTGGGGCCGGCTCGACCCTCATCACATTCTTCGACGGTCGCAAGGGGGGCCAGACGAAGCGACTAATCTCATCACCCTATGCCGGGCACACCACTCGGCAGTCCACGAACAAGTAGCACGGTCGATCACACTCGGCCTACTACGCAAACCAACAGCACAACAGGAGCAAACATGAAAGCGAAAGAGATGATCGGCATCCTTGCCGGCCTCGACCCCGACGAACAGATCATCGTCATGTGGTGGCAGCGTGAGGAGTTCACGCTCGACGACGACGGCGAGATCACACCCGACATGTGGCAGTCAGTCGTCACCGAATGGGAAGAAGAAGCACCCGCCGAGCAGTACGCATCAGAGTGCATCGAGCAGATGGTGTACGAAAGGCAGAACCAGTAATGGGAGCCTCCTTCTTCACGACCATCTCCCACGGCAACACGATCGGAGAAGCGTTCGACGAAGCAGTCAGGCGCGCACAGTACGACCACGGGCACAGCGGCTACACCGGCACGATCGCAGAGAAGCCCGGGTACTACGAGTTCACGTTCGAGAGTCTCGATCGTGCACTGGAAGTGCACCGCCTCTACAACGAATGGTCAGACGAAATGACCGAAGCGGAACGCCGTGACGCAGTCGGCGCAGAACTGTGGGACCGCATCACCGAGGTCTGTGAACAGAAATGGGACCCATGCGCGGCGATCAAGATCGACGACAACACGTGGGTGTTCTTCGGGTACGCCTCATGCTGAACGACCTGCCCACACTGTTCGACCTGCCCGACCCTCTACTGCCGGCCCTGCCTTACGGGAACACGTCAGGATGGTCAGGATCAGAAACAAGTCGCGCTCGAGCCGAACACGACGATCGCACCGGGCGCACCCGTGAACGGCAGCAAACCGTCCTCACGTTGCTCAACGTCGCCGGACGCGAAGGCCTCACATGGCACGAACTGTCGAAAGCAACCGGGTGGCATCACGGGCAAGCATCAGGTGCACTGTCGACGATGCACAAACGGTACGTGATCAGCCGCCTCCGCGAGACAAGGAACAAGTGCGCGATCTACGTGCTGCCAGAGCACATAGACCACCGCCCCACCGACGCATACAAACCGAACGTCTCGGCGCGACTGCTTCTCGAGATTCTGACCGAGATCGAGGACGATCTGCGGAACGGACGCAACGCACTCGCGATCGCACGCATCCAAGCCACCCGAAAGGAACTCGAATGAACCGTCCCGTGCACGTCCTCACTCAAGGCGACATCGAGAACATGATCCTCGCCCTGTCGCAAGAGATCGAGGACTCGACCTACACCTACAGCGACCTGTCCGACACGGCAGCGATCGCAGAAGCCGACTTCAAGTTCGCAGCGGCTCGAGCCATGATCGACCTTGCCGACAAAGGCGCAAAGATGAACGCCCAAGAACGACAAGCACGTGTCGACGTGAGCGCGGCCCCTCAGTTCCGCGACTGGAAGATAGCGGAGGCACGCCGGCAAGCGATGAAAGAAATGCTGCTCAGTCTCCGTGCCCGACTTGACGCAACACGCACACTGTCTGCCAACGTGCGTCACCAGACCTGACCGACTACACTCGGCAAGAACTATGACCGACAGCAAACCGACACTCGACGACCTTGATCGTCTCGAACGAACCATCTGCAAGGGCCTCGCCGCCTACGACGCACGCAACGATCTGATCGTTTCGCTCGTCAAGGCCGGGCACAGACAGGCCGACATCGCACGACGCATCAACGCTGTGCGCAAGAAAGTCGGCGCACCACCCATCACCCCGGACGCGATCGCTGCAACGATCAAGCGTGTGGAGAAGAAAGACAGCGACACATAGGAGAACCCATGACCGACCCGACAGCACTCAAGACATACACCTTCGCCGTGCTCTACAAGAACGACGCGATCGAAGTCGTCGTCGAAGCGAAACAAGAAGCAGAAGCGATGCGGTTTCTGTTCGAGAACACTGCCGACGTGCGCGCCGGCTGGACGATGATCATGCCGTGCTTCCAGACAACACTTGCATCGTCGAAGGACGTGCACAGAGGCACGATGGTCGCCGCCGCTGCCCGTCGCGCCTTCGTGCAGATGGCTGACGGCAGGATCGGACGACTCGTGAGATGGGACACACCGAAGCGGCCCAAGACGGCGCGCATCGAAGTCAAACCCGGCATCCACCTCACCTTCAAGTGTGATCAGATCACAGCAGTCGACCTCCCACAACCGAAAGAAGTCACGGGATGAACATCGACAAGGCGTGCACGTTGATCCTGAACGAGTCGACAACCATGTGGCAAACAGATGGGGCCGTCATGCCGACCGTGTTCGCGATCGGGCGAGACACGACCGTGTTCGCACAACCGTTCGATCCCAAAGGCTACGAGTTGCCGGCCCCCGCTCGAGTCGCGTTCCACTCCATGACGGCTCGAGCCGTTGACGCACAGATCGTTGGACAGATCGCAGAAGTGTTCGCACAGACAAGAGGTGCCGATGAGGAGGCACCGTGCGAGGGCGAACTTGCCGACTGCGCCGATGTCGACCCGTCGATCAAGACAGCGATCTGTGTCGAGGCTTACGACATGAAACGTGATCTCTCGCGCCTCTACATCGCTCGTCTCGACTTGTCGGAACAAGGCGAACCGCAGTGGTATGTCACGATCCACCACGAACCGTCCGACGACGTAGGCATGATCCTGAGACGTGTCGCCGGCTACAAGCGTGAAATGAAAGACAGGCCCTCGATGGGCACACTCGTGCACGAGGCCTTCTTGATGCGGTGGGTGTGCATCGAGATGCGCACTAAGGAGGAACTCAACCTATGACCACCGAACACGACGCGATCATCCGCGACCTGCAAACGTCAGTCGATCGTCTACGCGAAGAACTCGAGCAAACACGACGCAAACTCGAGGAAGTTATGAAAGAGCGTGAGACAGATGAGCAATAACTGTCTCAACGACGTGTCGATCGCGCAAGCATCGACTAAGGTCAACATGACCAACCGACGCAGTAGCACGCAAGGACGTGCACGATCAGGGCTGATCGAACAGCCGGGCCTGCGGGCCGGCAGTCCCTACTTGGGACGTTCGTGGGGCCCGACGAGCGAGAGAGCGAGCAGTTGAGACGACTCATGGGAATCATGGTGTGCTTGTCGATCATGTCAGTACCAAGTAATGTGCAAGCACGCGGGGTCTTTCACGGCCTCGTGATGCCTTCGGGGTTCTACAAGACCCTCGCCCGGTGCGAAACCGGGACACGTGCCGACGGCACCCTCAGATGGGATCATCAGTCGAGGTCGTACACAGGTGGATTCGGAATCGCTCGCGGAACATGGCAGCGGTGGTCGAACACGTCGAGTGCACGAAACCAGACACCCAGATACCAAGCAGAGGTCGTGGACAACATCGCTTTCAACGGGTTCACAGAGTCAGACGGATCGTTCGTGTGGCCTGTTGGTCCGTGGGGGTGGGGCGCGATCCGGCACGGTTGCATGGGCCTCGATCGAATGATCTGCAACAGCAAGCACCCGAAGGTGCAGAAATGGAAAGGGCGATGCCCATGAGGACAGAAGCAGACCCGACGATCGCAGCGCGCATCCCGAAAGCGCACTACGACGCACTTGCCAAGTTGGCAGAACAGATGACACAGGACGGCGAGAAGAAGGTGAAGCGGTCAGACCTGATCCGGGTCGCTGTCGCACAGTTCCTCCGCATGCCGATCGAGGACTGATGATCGCCCCCGCCGACGTGCCCGTCGTGCACTGGAGGCGCGAGGTTCATCGGGCACGCACCGGGCTCTATGTCCGTGTCGACCTCTACCTCGACGAACGATCAGGCAAACCAGTCCTGTTGCTTGCATCAAGCACGCACAAGGCCGGGCTGTGGGAACCGATGGGCCTTGTCGTCGATGCTTGAGAAACAACTTGCTGCCCAAGTCGAGTACCTGCTCAACGTCAACGGCTGGCTCTGGAAACACGATCAACCCGGCATGGTGCCCGGAGGCGGTGTACGCACGATCTTCAAGGGCTACCGTGGATTCCCCGACTACATAGCGTTCCGGGGCCGGCGAGCGATCGTGATCGAACTCAAGTCAGACAAAGGTCGACTGACCGAAGGACAGAAGAAATGGCTCGCGGCAGCAGCCGAGGCAGGACTCGAGGCCTACGTATGGAGGCCCAAGGACTTCGACACAGTCAGAAAGGTGCTCCGTCCATGACCGACCTGATCAGCCAAGCCATCATGCTTCTCGCTATCTTCTGCGCCGGCGCGTGGGCAGGACGGTCACTCAAATGAACGACTACCCGTTTCTCGTGTCCGAAACCTGCACCATCTGTGGGCACAACTGCATCGCGATCGTCGAACTCCTTGCCGCCGGCCCCGACACTCGAGGCGAGTTGATCAGGATCAGGTGGGAAGAAGAAATGACAGTCCTCGACGCATGTGTGCACGCCATCGCAGAAACCTGAGTCGGCAAACGTGGTATGGTGACAGGTACATGGCACAGGAGCAAACACGCGATCTGCTGAGACAGAACAGCGAACTAAGACATCATCGGATCTGGAACTGGACGATTCCAGCATGGTTCGTTGAGTTGCCGAACGGTGCAAGATTCCACACCTGCCCACAAGCCGGTGCATGTGCACAAGTGTGTTATGCGAGAAACGGCACCTACCGCTTCCCGGCAGTCGCAGCGGCTCACTTACGCAACCTCATGCTCTACCTCGATGATCGACACGCATGGATTGAGGCGATGCTTGCAGAACTGATGCGTAAGAAGTTTCGACCAACAAGCCATCCTCGTGACCTGCCGACAACAAACGACCGATGGCTCGATCGGTGGTCATCACACGGCGGGGCAGCAGTACGCATACACGACAGCGGCGACTTCTTCTCTCACGACTACTTGGTCGACTGGCTGCACGTAGCACGTCTCACGCCGGACGTGCTGTTCTATGCCTACACGAAAGAGATCGACTTATTCAAGAACATTCTCGATCCTGCGATCGTGCCACCGAACTTTCGTTATCTGTTCTCAACTGGTGGCCTACAAGACGACATGATCGAACCAGACATAGATCGGCACGCCGACGTATTCGCCGATGAAGGCGCGATCGTTGCGGCAGGATACCAAAGCCAGAGCGCATCTGACCTGCTTGCTATCTTTCTCGGCACGACTATGATCGGCATACCAGCGAACAGAATCCCGCAGTTCGTCAAGAAGATGAACGGACGACGGTTCTCGGAGATGGGACAAGCAAGACTGCACAGGAGACACGATGATCGCAGATGACCTACGGACGCTTGCCGTCCCGATCGACAAGTTGCACACCCTCGACGGCAACCCGAGGCGCGGCAACGTCGCAGCGGTGAAGCAGTCCTACGCACGGTTCGGACAACGCAAACCGATCGTCGCACGACGCGACGGCACAGTCATCGCCGGCAACCATCAACTCATCGCCGCCCGTGAACTCGGGTGGGCAGAGATCGCAGTCGTGTGGGTTGACGACGACGACACGACCGCCAAGGCGTTTGCGCTCGCAGACAACCGTGTCGGTGATCTCGGCACCTACGACAACTTCGACCTCGCAGACATGCTGCAAGAAGTCGCAGTCGATCCCGAACTGTTGATCGCAACCGGCTACACCGCACAAGATGTCGAGGATCTGCTTGCACAACTGACGACCGACGAACAAGGCGCGAAGGATCAGATCGACAACGCTGACCCCGCCGACGACGACTCGTTGACGCACAACATCGACGTGTTCTTCAACGCCTCCCCGATCCTCGGCAAGATCAGCACGGCGATGGGTTTCATGCCCGGGATCATCAGCCGTGCCGTCTCTCCCTCGTACCTTGCGCAAGTCGAAACGCTCTCACTCGACATCAACTTCGTCGACAACGAGTTCAAGGAGTACGATCACGACAAGCACGTCGAGGCGGTCAAGACCTTGAAACCTCGCTATGCGACCGTCCGAGACATAATGACTCGGACGCAGTGTGAACAGGCCGGCATCGACTTCTACGACTTCGACGACATCATCGGGATGGCAGAGGACGTGCAGCAGTACGCAGAGAACGTGATCATCGTCCCAAAGTATGACTGTCTCGACCAGATTCCCGACAAGTTCATGCTCGGCTACTCGATCCCAACCGCCTACGGTGCGACACCGATCCCGATCGACCGATACAGGGGCCGGCGTGTGCACTTGCTCGGCGGCAACTGGAAACGACAGCGCAACGCACTCGGCATCCTCGGAGAAGATGTGATCTCATTAGATAACAACCATCTGATGAACATCGCACGATGGGGCCTGTGCTACACACCCGAAGGCGGCTCGAAGGAAGTCGCCAAGACGATGCCCGGGTTCTACGGCAACGTCGTCGCGATGATGCTGTCGATGAGCGCGATCGTCGCAGACCTGTCCCGCGCCGGATGTCGAGTCAACGGGCGCACGTTCATGTCGAAAGAGACAAGCGTGGACGGCGACACCTTGCGTCTCCCGTCCAAGAGCCTCGACTTTGATCTATCAGAACACGTGACACGAGGAGAAGGAGACGAAGATGAGTGACTACATGCTCGGTCGCGAGGTTGACGAGTCAGAGATCGGACAGTTGACCCCGATCCCGTTGCGGGAACAGTTGATGGTGTCGTTCCAAAGCCTCGAGGTGCAAGCACTGTGCCCGGCAGTCGCCGGCATCCAACCCGACATCTACGACTGCACGATCACGTTCGTTGCCGACGTGTCGGTCGAGTCGAAGTCACTGAAACTGTGGCTCACCACCTTCCGCGACCAGCGAATCTTTGCGGAGGATCTCGCGATCGAGATCGGCAACAAGATCATCGACCTCGGTGTGCAAGCAGAACGCACGATCGACGCGATACAGATCGTGCTTGTCCAGAACATCCGAGGCGGGATCGTCGAAACCGTCACATACCAGATAGGAGAACCCAGATGACCAACACGGTTGCGATCGTGTCAGGAGGCATGGACAGTGTGGCACTTGCGCACGTCCTCGCCCACCAAGGCCACTCACTGCACCTGTTGTCCGTCGACTACGGACAGCGACACAAGAAAGAGATCGACTTCGCAAGCAGATGTGCGCAACGGCTCGAAGCACGACACTCGATCGTCGACCTGTCCTCGATGACACGACTGATCGCCACGTCATCGCTCACGGGCGACACGACCGTGCCGGACGGTCACTACGCCGAACTGACCATGAAGCAGACAGTCGTCCCGAACCGCAACATGATGATGCTGTCCTGCGCGGTCGCAATAGCCGTCTCCGAAGATGCCGACTACGTCGCAACCGGGGTGCACGGCGGTGATCACTTCATCTACCCCGACTGCCGGCCCGAGTTCATCGCGGCGGCAAGCGCAGCAGCGTTGATCGGTATGACCGGCATGCACAAGAACTTCAAGGGGATCATCGCCCCGTTCGTGCACCGCGACAAGGCAGCGATCGCGTCAGAGGGCGACAAGGTTGGTGTCGACTGGACAGAAACATGGTCGTGCTACAAGGGCGGCGACCGTCACTGCGGCAGGTGCGGCACGTGTGTCGAACGAGCAGAAGCGTTCCATCTCGCCGGCGTGATCGACCCGACCGACTATGAGGACACCGAGTTCTGGAAAGCGCAGTGTGGTGTCGCATGATCGCAACCGTCGAACGGTATGTCGACATCGACGCAGGGCATCGAGTGGCCCGCCACGAGTCGAAATGCTCGAACCTGCACGGACACCGCTACCGCCTCACCGTCAACGTCGCCGGCCCCGTCAAGACCGACAACAGCCCCGAACACGGCATGGTGATCGACTTCTCACGCATCAAGACCGCCCTCATGGTCATCCACGACCAGTGGGATCATCGGTTTCTAGTCGGTGACGACGACCCGATCGCGCACGACCTTCGCGCCTTGCCCGGCACGATCGTCCTCCCATTCCAACCGACAGCCGAGAATCTCGCCGCGGAAGCCGCACGACAACTCAGCGACCTTCTCGCACCGCTGCACGTCGTCTCGGTCGAAATACAAGAAACAACCTCGTGCACAGCAAAGGTGACATGGTGACTCTCACATTACTTCCCGATGACTCCCCGACGCTCACCGTGTCCGAGGTGTTCGGCCCGACGATCCAAGGCGAAGGACGATCACAAGGTCGCGCCGTCGTATTTCTGCGTCTCGGCCTCTGCAACCTCGACTGCTCATGGTGTGACACACCGTTCACATGGGACTGGACAGGCAAGAACGGTGTCGCCTACGACAAGACCGTCGAACTCGACCGCATCTCGGTCGACACCCTTGTCGAACACCTGATCGAACGCTGTGCCGGCGTAGTCAACCGCATCGTCATCTCAGGCGGTGAACCGATGATCCAGCAGAAACGGCTCGAACCACTCATCGCGATGCTTGCACAAGTTGGGATCACGGTCGAGATCGAAACGAACGGCACGATCGCCCCTGATCAACTTCTGCACTGGCAGAACGTCGTCTCCTACAACTGCTCACCGAAACTGGCAAACAGCGGAGTCGATCGAGAAGCACGCATCAACCAAGAAGCCCTTGACACCCTCGCCCGCCTCGACACGACCTTCAAGTTCGTGATCGCCGGTCCCGACGACATCGAAGAAGTCGAGGACTACATCTACCGGCACCTCCCGAACGTCGCCCCGCACCGCATCTACGTCATGCCCGAAGGCACAACAGCCGACCGCATCACCCCTCACCTCCCGTCGATCATGCGCACAGCAGCAAACAACGGATGGGGAATCTCACCACGCTTGCACGTACTCGCCTACGGAAACGAAAGAGGCATCTAATGAACCCACCCACAGACGCGATCGTCGACCTCCTCACCTACATCGGTGAAGACCCCACCCGCGACGGCCTCCTCGACACACCCGCCCGTGTATGCAAGGCGATGCGAGAAATGACCGCCGGCTACCACCTCGACCCCGCCGTCATCCTCTCCAAGACCTTCGACGTTGATCACGACGACATGATCGTCCTCGCCGGCATCAACTACTGGTCACTGTGCGAACACCACATGCTCCCATTCCACGGACAGGCCACCGTCGGCTACATCCCGAAGAAAGGCGCACGCATCGTCGGCCTCTCGAAACTGGCCCGCCTCGTCGACTGCTACGCGAAACGCCTCCAAGTGCAGGAACGCATGACCAACCAGATCGCCACAGCGATCGAAACCCACCTCGACCCCGCAGGCGTAGGCGTAGTGATCACAGGACACCACTCCTGCATGCAAGCACGCGGAATCCAAGCCGCCGGCACGATGATCACGTCCTGCATGACAGGCGTACTCCACAACGACTCAGCGGCTCGAGCCGAGTTCCTCTCTATCAGTCACGCACGCCCATCACTAGGATGAAAGCATGGCGGCAAACAAAGCCCCGAGCAAGACAACCACACGCAAACCACGACCCAAGAAGGCCGTGACACCCGCGATCGTCAACAAAGGCGGCAGACCCACCGCCCTCACACGCGACATCGAGGAACGCATCATCTCAGCAGTCCGAGGCGGCTCCTACCTCGACGACGCAGCAGCCTACGCCGGCATCAGCGAACGAACCCTCTACCGCTGGATGCAGAAAGGCAGAGACGCGCTTGCAGCCGAAGAACACGGGTACGAACTCACCGATCAAGAACGACAGTACGGACAGTTCTGTCAGGCTCTACTAAAGGCCCGGGCCGACGCAACGATCCGCAACGTCACCCTGATCCAGAACGCCGCCCAGAACGGATCATGGCAAGCAGCCGCATGGTTCCTCGAACGCACCAACCCGCGCAAATGGGGCCGGCACGAGACAGTCGAGATCGAAGGCATCGACCGCGACACCCCGACAACCCGATCGGACATCGCCCTCATGCTCGACGAACGCATCGCCCGTATCCGTGAACGCACCGTGATCGACGTGGACGAGACACCCGTCGAGGACAAGAAACCACAGGCGCGCAAACTTTCTGTCGCCAAGTGACGATCCTCAACCGCCCGTGGGAAGCCCTTTCCGACGCTGAGAAAGCGATCATCTCGGGCGAGATCGACAGCATCCGCAAAGACCTCACCCCCGAGGCAGAGGAGTTCCTCGCCTACATGTGGTCGTTCTGGTGTCGCCCCAACCAACGCCGGCCCGAAGGCATGGGCGTGTCACACCGAATCTGGATGCTGATCGCGGGCCGCGGATTCGGTAAGACCAAGACAGGCGCAGAGACAACCCGCGAGATGATCGAACACGCCGGCAGGATCGCCCTCGTAGGCCCGACAGCAGCCGACGTGCGCGACGTTATGGTCGAAGGCGAGTCAGGCCTACTGTCCGTGTTCCCCGCCTCACAGCGACCCGTCTACGAACCGTCCAAGAGGCGCATCACCTTCCACAACGGTGCGATCGCAACCCTGTTCTCAGCCGAAGAACCCGAACGCTTGCGCGGGCCCCAGCACGAGTGGGCATGGGGAGACGAACCGGCCTCATGGGTACGAGGCGAAGAAGCCCTCTCAAACCTGCTGCTCGGTTTGCGTCTCGGCAAGACCCCGTGGGCGATGATGACAGGCACCCCGAAACCCGCCCGCTGGCTCCGTGCCCTGTCACAGCGGCCCGACACGATCGTCACGACAGGCTCTACCTATGACAACGTGGCAAACCTCGCGCCCGGATTCGTCGACGACGTGCTTGCACGCTACGAAGGCACACGCATCGGCAGACAGGAACTTCACGCTGAGTGGTTGGACGACATCGAAGGCGCACTCTGGGTAGAACGCATGATCGACGCAACACGCCTCGACGGGTTCGACATCAAGGAGCCCTACCGAGCGATCAACGGCTGGCTAGAAGCCGAGGGCCGGCCCCCAACGATCGACCGTCGCCCGTGGCGCATCATCGTCGCCGTCGACCCACCCGCAGAAACCGCCGAGTGCGGCATCGTTGTCGCAGCAGCCCCGATCAACGGCAGAGCCGGAGTCGATCGAGCCGTCATCCTTGAGGATGCAAGCACGACAGGCAGACCCGAAGAATGGGGTGCCGCAGTCGCGTCAGCCGCCCGACGATGGAAAGCCGAGCGCGTGATCGTCGAATCCAACCAAGGAGGAGACATGGTGCGGGCCACCATCCACGCCGTCGACCCGAACCTGCGAGTCGAGAAGATCAGCGCACGACACTCGAAGGCGGCTCGAGCCGAACCTGTCTCCGCGCTGTACGAACGCAAACTCGTCCACCACGCCGGCTTCTTCCCGATGCTTGAGTCCCAGATGATCTCTTGGGTGCCCGGCGAGTCGAAGTCACCTGACCGCATGGACGCGCTCGTGCACGCGATCGCCTCCCTCTTGCTTGCACACCCCGTCGCACGTGCTACTGTCTCCTCACCAACGCAAAGGAGGATCTGATGAGAGGCCCGTATTACCACGACCCGAACGACTACAAGTACGACGACAAGAAGACCCGCGTCTGGATCGCGTACCTGATCATCGTCCTATTCGCAGTCGCGCTCCTCGCATGAAAGTTCCACCGATGCTTCTTCTTGCCGGCTCGATCGTCGTCTGCGTCTCCTACGTCGCCGTCGTCCTGTGGTGGCTTACACGATGACCGCATACCGCCTTCTCGTCGCGTCTCTTGCGACGTATCGCCTCACCCGCCTGTTCACCGCAGACAAGATCACCGAACGCATACGCGAGGCGCTGATCGCCCGATCCGACTTCTTCGGCTACCTGATCACATGCGACTGGTGTCTGTCGATCTGGATCGCGCCGGCCCTCTCCTCGATCGTGATGACGACCGACACGACGATCATCGACATCGCTGTGCACGCACTCGCCCTGTCAGCCGCGACCGGCCTCATCGCAACCGTCGAGAAACGTCTCGACACCTGAACACCGCGAAATAGTCAACGAAATAGGGTCTAACTCGACGGTCAAGAAATCCGGGTGGTTGACAGAGGTGATACACTAACAACGTGGGATCGAGCCATCGACTCCACACACAACCCAACAGCAACCCAAAGGAGCAACGATGAAGGTGCATGGACGCATCCTTGATCGCGGCACCGAGGTGAGCATTCGGAACGAGCGCGGAAGGTTCCGTTTCGTCGAGGTCTTCGACGGCGACGGCAGCGGCACCTTCTACGGCGGGCCCCAAGGCCACGAGATGTTCCGATCCTTCCACCTCGACCGCATCAAGACAGTTCACAGCAAGAACAAGACCCGGGCGAACGTCGAGGGCTGATCGTGAGTCAGACAAGATGGAAGTGCCCCGACTGTGGGCACGGGCTTCTCGCACCCGAGCGGCCCCGCAAGAACGACGTGCGACGATACTGTCTGCCGTGCTCTGGGAAGAAGGGTGTGCTGGTCGAACGCATCGCCCCACGCCTCGAAGCAGCGCGAGCAGCCGCGAAGGTCAAGCAGGCCGAGAAGGAGAAGAAGGCGAGGGCGGTCGCGGCAAGCAAGCGTGCGCCCGAGAAGGCAGCCGAGGCACGGGCCCGGCAACGTCAACGCATCTTCGACACCGAGGCCGATCGCATCTGGAAGTTGATCGAGGAACACGTCGGGCGACGACTCGGCGGGCGACCTCGCATCGACATCGCAGTCGCCCGACAGCACTACGTCGGTGCGTCCGGCCTCGGCAGTCGATCACGGGCACGCATCGTCCTCGGCAAGTACGAGACGGGAGGCAAGGCCGGCGTGGTCGGAGGTGAGTGGGTGTGGAACGTGCTTGCGCACGAACTCGTCCACGGCGCGCTGCACACGACCCACAAGGATCGAGAAGGTGCCCACGGGCGACACTTCTACGAGTGCCTCAGGTACGTCGCTGAGAAGCGGTGGCGCATCAGGGTCACCGGCTGGCATCAGATCAACGGGTACACCGACACGTCCCACTCGTGGGGCTACAAGGTCGACGACATCATCGTCGCCTCCTTGCGAGCCGCCAAGGTCGTCAACTTCGAGTTCCCACCGATCGCAGTACGCGAGGACTGACCGGCCCCCCACCTAACCCCACCCCCACCGGGGATCGGGCCTTAGAACGCAAGCGACGCACCTCTGCTCGCCTGCTGTAATGCCGGCCTGCCGCCGTCTGAGGTTCGACTTGTCGACGATCACGAGATGGTTGACCCCGACCCGGGTCAGGTGTGATGATCACATCCATGACAACAGCACAGATCAACTACACACTCACCCCGCACTTCATCGAGCAAGCAGGGATCGACCCGAACACGACAGTCGTGTCATGGCGATCACTCACTCGCGATGAGGCCCTGTTTCACCTTGCGTTCTACGCCAACATCACGACCGATGATCTCGACCGCGCACAGTTCGGCATCGGTGCCTACGTTCTGTCGAACGGGATGGAAGTGACGTACTGGCAGGTCAACGATGAGGTGCGGCCCTACGACATCACGATCTTCGGTCAGGTCGACAATACGACGATGTTCTCACTCGCCAAGTCGCCGGTGATCATGGAGGTGAAGTGATGAGTGCCCCGTCATTCCACTACCTTGTCGAGTTCGTGTCAGCGACCAGCGGCTCGATCACATACACCATCGTCTCGACCACACCTGACCTCGATCACAACGTCGTCAGCGATCGCGCCGAGAAAGAACTCGTCAAGATCTGGGGAGCCGAGATCCCGTCCGAGTATGCCGTCGTCAACGTCACAGTCGAAGCGTGCGAGTAGAGACTGATCCGGCCCCTATGCGCACCCACCCGACGATCGTCTCGCGCCTTAGAACGCAGCAGACGCGCACTGATCTCCGTCATCTGACGGGAAACCACCGCCCCTCCCCCTCACAGGGCGGGATGAGTCGGGGCCCGGACGTGTACCCCCTGCACGACCGGGCCCCGTACTCGATCATCAACGGTTGATCCCGACCCGGATCGGGTCTTACGATCAGCGAACCAACAGCACAACAAGGAGACAGTCACATGTCAGTCATTACCCAACACCAAGTCAGGTGCGATCGTTGTCATCGCGCCGACACGGTCGGATGGAGCAACGAGGAGAACGCACTCAACTTCGCGAAGGTGCGCGGATACGAACAGGTCGGTGAGCACCACCTGTGCCTCCCGTGCGTCGAGGTCGTGAAGTGCGCAGGCCGGCCCGTCGAAGGCGTGACCAAGTGCTTCTGCGGCGTGAAGTATTGGAACTTCACGACCGACACGACGTTCGTGTGCGCATCCTGCGGAGAGAAGTACCGCCCATGAGCAAGCGCACATTCCAGTCGACGACGAAAGTCGTGTACCCCGACGGGGGGCCGGCATACGACAAGATCGACGTGTTCTCGATCCCCGACGACGAGTTCCCGTGCGACACGTGGCCCGCCCTCACCCCTGACGAGCAGTACGACTTCCTCAACAACAGCGGATACTGGATCAAGGGCTGGCACGAGATCACGCCTGAGCAGGACGCATGGATCGACGATCACCAGAGTGCACAAGGCGCACAGACGGAGACGTGCGTGATGATGCAGGAGGTCAACTGATGTTGGTACAGCAAGTCGAGATCGACGCGACCCGTCGACTCATCTTCATCGACGCACCGACAGACATCGACGACGTGCCGGCCTACGACATCGACGTGATCACCGTGGTCGGGACGTGCACGATCGTGACACTCGACATGCCGGCGGGTTTGCGCACGCACATCCAGCGGGCGATCGACACGTGGCGCACAGTGGGCGCGATCGACGTGCGCATCGCTGTCGGTGCGGTCGTCAAGATGCGGTGGTTCGGGACCGAGGAGATCGTGACCAACTACGTGTCGTTCGGACAGTACGACGAGGACAAGGACATGGACTCCTTCGGTGTGCCGGACGACGAGATCGTCTACTACTGCTTCGGCGGTGAGGACGAACTGAAAGCGATGATCGGATCGACCGATCACTCGTTCGAGATCTACGACTACGAGGTGGTGTACCGATGAAACAGAAGATCAAGATGTACGGGATCGTCCTGACTATCCCGCTGTCATGTTTCGTGTACGACCGGGAAGTCAAGTCGTACAGCGACCTGCTTGCCGGCGTGGGCGCGACCGTGCTTGGTGCGTTTCTGTCGTGGCTGATCATCGACGAAATGGACGGCACTCGATGACATGGCGTATCCGACAGTTCGCGATCGACGACTGCCTCCCAGACCACCGCATGAACGTGAACATCTGGTACGAAGGCACCGTGCTCGACGGCGCTGTGCACGTCACCAACCCTCCCGAACACGTCGAGGACGAGGGGCACGAGTGGTTCCGAACCCGGGCCGGCACGTTCATTTGCCTGTCCTCGATCGACCTCGAGTTCGATGACGACGGTGGAAACATGATCAAGGTGCCGGCATGACACACCTCGATCGCATGATGGAACGACTCGTCGACGCGCACAAGGCCCTCGTGGACGCACAAACCCACGCAGACGCATGGGACAGACAGATCGGGCGCAAGATCGACCCGGCACGATGGAAGGTCGACGACTTGATCAACGAACTGATCGCACAGAACAAAGGGGCCGGCGATGCTTGACCGTTGCACATGTCGACCGACGAGCATCGAACCGTGCTCATACTGCGACTACGCCTCGGTGTTCTGTGTCGAGTGCCATCACGAGAACTGTCCCGACGACTGCTTCTGTGACTGCAACGAGAACAGCGAAGAAGAATGATGCTTGCGCATGTCGTCGTCGGATGTCATACTCACGATCTCAACAGCACAAAGGAGCCGGCATGACCGACTTTCACGATCCCCGATGGCAGTTCAGCGTCGGGTTTGACCCTGACACACTGCGCGAAGAAGGCCACGAGTCGACGACACTCGCCGGGCACACGCACGAGAACGGCACGAACGTCGCAGAGTTTCTGCGCACGTGCACACAGGAGGACCTGTTGCAGATCGCAAACGACTGCATCGCGAGTGACAACTTCTGGAAGCACTACTGGAACACGATCATCGTCGCCACCCTTGACCGCATCACAGAGAACGGAGCAAACAAGTGACCACCTACAACGTCCACATGACCAAGCGGTACAACATCGAGGCAGACAGCGGTTCTGACGCGATCGACATCGCCGAAGTCGCAAGCACCAACCCGATCGACCTTGAAGGTGTCGAGTTCGAGGGATCACAGGCCTCGATCGTGCCGGACGACGGCCCCCTCAACGGCGTGCACATGACTTTCGACGAGTGGGCGCACTACGGCTGGCGGCACGGATGGTGCAGCCCTGTCGTCTGTGAAACCCACGACGGCCTCCCGATGTCAGACGACGAGGCCTCCGAGGACGAACCGTGCCTCCATCTGATCAGGGTGTACGAGTCGCCTGAACACAAGGCAGCGATCGAAGCGGATCACGCACCGGCCTCATGGCGAGCAAGCAACCAAGGGTGGAAGGCATGATCAACGTCGACAGATACTCACACGAGGCGATCGAGTTGCAGTTGTACCTCGAGAACGACAACGCAGCATGGCACGCCTACTACCTGCCGGTATGCCGCACGCTCGCCCGCAAGCACAACCGCGGAGAGTTCAACCGTGACCTCGGGATCAAGGCGATGCGCCGGTGTGTGGACAACGCCGCCAAGCAATACAACCTCGAACACGGGTCGATGACGACCGCATGGCACGACCTGTTCCCGAAAGGCGACCGCGATCGTGTCGCAGAACACTTGGTCGACAGGTTCCTCGATGCACTCAGGGCCGGATGCCCGTTCTGGTAGATTCGGTGCCCACGATGGGCAAACCGAGCAAGACCTTTGATGCGCGTCGCCTGCTCGACCTGTTCGACGACGACCTCGACGACGAAACCATCGGCGCTGCCCTCGGTGTGGGCCGCTCGACGATCAACAAGTGGCGCAACGGGCGGTCGTGTGACCTCAGCATCTATCGAGCCGACTCGCTTGCGATCAGAACGGGCCGGCACCCGTGCCTCGTGTGGCCTGAGACGTGGTGGGACTGAACCCTGCAACACCCTTGCCTCATACTGATCCCATGACAAACCCAACAGCCCATCCTGTGTTCTTCTCGGTCGACGTGGAAACGACCTCGACCTCACCCTTCGACGGTGAACTTCTGACCGTCGGTATCCAACCTGTCGTAGTACCCGCGACCTTCGCTGCCGGCTTCCTGTGGGATGAAGCCGAACAGTATGGACCCGGTTTGCATGTCGCGATCGACTGCACGCACGTCTACTCCGAGTGGTTCAAGACGATCCACGATCACGCAAGCACGCTGTCGTGGTGGTTGCGTCAGAATCAGCAAGCACAAGACGCAGCGTGGCGCGACACGTCGATCGAACGACTGCCCGAAGTGACAGCAGCCGAGCGGATCATGGATTTCGTCGAGGACGTGTGCCCGGCGTTCAGCGACCGAGTGTTCGTCGGGAACCCTGTCTCCTTCGATCGCCCGTGGATCGACCGACTGTTCATGCACGCCGGCTACCCGATCCCGTTCTCTCACAGGACGCTGTGCTTGCGGTCGATGAGGTTTGGGGCGACACGATCAGGCGGTTGGGGGCCGGAGCGCGTCTTACACGACCCGCTGATACCCCACCACGCTCTGCACGATGCACAGGCGCAGGCAGACGACCTGATCGACATCTTGCGACTCCGAGAACATCCAACTGACTCTTGAGAGTCAGCAAGATCCGCTAAGAGTCAGGCCGCATCTCGAAGATTCACGCCTCACCAGAAAGAGTCGACCCGGATCTAGCAAGAGTGATCGGATCTAGCAAGAGTCATCCCGACTGACGCAACCCGAGTCGGGCACACGCACAGCACAAGTCTGGTATCGTAAGCACGATGCCTGACCGCCGTCGACGCTCCCGCCTGCCTGCAACCAACTCTCTTGTCGCAGCAGCACAGATCATGGTTTCTCCGAACGCCGAAGTGCGACGGGCAAACATCGTGTCACACCACACGTGGCAGAACCTTGCGTGGGACTACTACGACGACATCGGTGAGTTGAGGTTCGGGATCAACTGGATCGCGAACGCGATGTCCCGTGTCAACCTCGCCGCCGCGATGCCGCCCCGCATGACAGGTGACGAACCCACCCTCCTCGACCCTGACGACACGACGTTGACCCCGGGACAGCGACGTGCGATCGAGATCGTGTCAACGATGGCAGGCGGCCCGGCAGGGTACGGGCAACTCATGTCCTCTTTCGGTTTGCACCTGTCAGTCGCCGGCATCGGCTGGCTAGTCGTCGAACCACCCCTCGGTGATCCGATCAGCGACACGTTTACCTCATGGGAAGTTCTCTCGACCGACGAGATCAGGTCACGCGAGGATCAGATCGAGATCAGAGTCGCAGAGCGCGAATGGCGACCCGTTCATCCCAACGCTGTCGTGATGCGCATCTGGCGCAGACACCCACGCCGATCATGGCAACCAGACGCACCGACCCGAGGCGTATTGACCGTGCTGCGCGAGATCGACCTTCTCTCAAAGCACATCCAAGCAACCGCACAGTCACGTCTCGCAGGGGCCGGCCTCCTTGCGATCCCGTCCGAGGCCGTGTTCCCCCCGGGACAGGGCCCACAGTTGTCGGCAGGTGTCGATCCTGACGACGAAGACATCACAGCCCCCGAGGACACGTTCGTCGACACCCTCGTCGACGCGATGACTGTCCCGCTGAACGATCGCGGATCGGCTGCCTCTGTCGTTCCCCTCGTGATCAAGGTGCCCGGCGAACTTGTCGACAAGATCAAGCACCTGTCTTTCGCCACACCGTTTGACGATCGTGTGCAGAGCCTTCTCGATCAGGCGATCAAGCGTCTCGCACTCGGCCTCGACATACCGCCCGAGATCCTGACCGGGACAGGCGCGATGAACCACTGGGGTGCATGGCAGGTACAAGAAGAAGCGATCACGATGCACGTCGAACCGCTGTCCGAGACAGTCGTGCATGCCCTCACACTCGGGTTCTTGCGTCCGGCCCTTGCCGCAGAAGGTTTCGATCCCGACGAAGCAGTCGTCTGGTACGACACATCCGATCTGCGCACACGTCCCGACCGCACCTCCTCCGCGCTCGAGGCCTACGATCGCTTCGAGTTGTCGAACGTCGCACTGCTGCGAGAGATGGGCCTGTCGGTCGAGGATCTCCCGACAGACGACGAGAAGCGTGACCGCATCATCTTGTCGCTGATCGAGAAAGTCCCAACCCTTGCCCCGACACTTCTTTCCGAACTCGACATCGTTGACGTGCCCGTCCCGGTGCCAGTCGAAGCGCCGGCCCCTGCACCCGCCCCAGAAATACAGGCTCCAGAACGTGCCTTGCCGGCGACACAACCGACAAGCGTGAGCGCAGCCCTGCTTGCTGCGTGCGACATCATCGTGCACAGAGCCCTCGAACGCGCCGGTGCCCGCCTTCGTTCCGCTGCCGGCAAAGGCATGGCAGGAGGAGCAGCCGCGATCGACTGTCCCGACCCGTCACGTCTGCACACGATCATCGACGCGACCGCGCACACCGATCTCACAACACTGCTCGACGGTGCGTGGACGCTTGTGCCCGACGTTGCTGAACGGTACGGCTACGACGCAACCGATCTGATCGACGTGCTCGACACGTACACCCGGGCCCTACTCGCCGCAGGACAAGAGCACAGGCATGGTCGCCTCGCCGTCGCCCTCGGCACTGCCTGACCCGCAGAACCGCGATGCCGTCGAGGCATGGCTGATCGAGCAGGAGCAGAACCTCGCTGATCTTCTTGCGCGCCGTCTCACGAAGATCGTGCGCGAGGCGTACAACCAGTTCATCGGCACACTTCACGAAGATGACGTGATCACAGCGGCGACTGGTGACGTGTTCGTGTTCGAGTCGATCGTCCCACGATGGAAAGTCATCGTCAACACGGATCTCGTGCCTGAACTAGAACGCATCTACATGTCGGGCGCGATCAGCGCATACACCTACGCACCGACCACCGATCAAGTCCCGCCTGACGAGATACGAGGATGGGCAAACGTGATCAACACGCAAGCAGTCGAGTACGCAGCAACGTCAACCAACCGCCTCGTCAGCGTGGGAGATACCGTCTACAACATGATCCGCGACAAGACCTCAAAGTCGATCGCAGCAGGAGATTCCGTCGAAGATCTGAAGAAAGGCATCGAACAAGTCGCCGGCTTCTCAGAGTTCCGCGCTGATGTCGTCGCACGCACCGAAGTCGGGATGGCGTACTCGCAGGGCGACTACGACGGCATGCTTGCGCTCGGAGAGTACGGGCCAGTAGAGAAAGAGTGGCTCGCGACGGGCGGCCCCCGCACACGCAAGTCCCACCGTGAGGCAGACGGTCAGGTCAGGCCGTTCGATCAACCGTTCGATGTCGGGTCTGCCCAACTGATGTTCACACGTCAGCCGGGCGCACCAGCGAAAGAAGTGATCCAGTGCCGGTGCACAACGCTCTACCATTTCGAGGGAGATACACGGCGAGACGGCTCGATCGTCACACGCGAGAAGCCGGTCACGACTGCGAAACCCACATCAGTAGCAACAGGTCGGGCACCTTTCGAGTCAGCGTCGCAAGGTGTTGCACATCTGCGGCAAACACACGCCCACGTCGCGTGGGAAGGCATGGATGACTTCGATCCTCGCTCGATGGACATGATCGCCGACTGGGCAGACGACATGGCGAAGTCGTACCCCGAACAGTGGGCACGCATGACTTATGTCGGAAGTCAAGACGCTGACCATGTGCTCGCCAACGGCAAGAAGGTCGAGAAATACGCCTTCGGACGAAACACCTACGCACACGCCTACACGTCGCGAGCGACATCGAGTGGGCAAGGCATTATCGGGATCAACCCTGAATGGGGCCGCAACTATGAGGCGTGGGCAAAGTCATGTGCATCAGGTTTCAAGGATGGATGGTCGTTCTACGAGACACCGTTCGACTTGATGACTCACGAGTTCGGACACATCTACGACGGACTGCTCACGCGACAAGTACGCGATGTTGCTAAGACCCTGAACCCGAAGCGCCCGGTAGCGGCACTTGGGCCGGGCACGATCGGCAAGTTCGGCACATACACAGACCTTCGCGACTGGTTGACGCGACTGTACGGCAAGAAGAACATGCCGGGATGGGGATCACGATACGGCGCTAAGAACGAGTTTGAGTCGTTCACAGAGTCGTTCCTCGCACGTCACAAAGGCCTTGACACGCCGGCTCGAGGGATCATCAACGCACTCGATGAGGCAGCGCGATCGCTCGTCGCTCTTGGCGACGACCTTGTAAGCAACGCGACTGATGCGCTAACGTCGATGGAGAACATCGAGCGCATCCTCGACAACAACGGGATCACTGCTCGCCCCACTGGATGGAAGACGACGATCAAGTCGCTCAAAGACAGAATCAAAGAGGCAGCAGCACCATGACCACAACAGCCCCGCCCATGTGCAACTACTGTTCTCGTTTCCGGCCCGAGGAGTGGGCGTGCGATGCCTTCCCCGACGGAATCCCCGGCGCACTCGACCTCGGTGGGGCCGATCATCGACTCCCGCTGCGAGGCGATCACGGGATTCTGTTCCGACCGCGAGACGCTGCGGCTCGAGCCACAGTCGACGATCTTTGGGGGCCGGAACCTCAGAAGTATGAAGGCCCGATGACGATCGAGGACGTGTCAGCCGAGTAATGGTTGACCCCGACCCGGGTCGGGTCTTACGATGTCGGTATGGCAACAACCAACAGCACAGTCAACGAACCGATGTCCGACCCGACAGAGGTTCTGAAGAACATCAACGACTCGATCACGGTCGCACGTCGCATCGGTGACATCGAACACGTCAAGTACCTCAAGGGCATCCGTGAGCAGATCACTTCGATCTGGAATGCGCAGTGTGCACGATGAGCGCGCTCAGGTTCGACACGCAAACAACATCGGGCGATCCTGTTCAGGTTGTGATCGTCCGGCCCGGTGACAACTACGGGCGGTCAGCGGTGAACAACAGCGACCGACACCTGCTCGAGTTTCGTCTCGGTTGGGCGTGCTTCCAGTATCACCTCGGGACGTTCATCACTCGCGGCACGCGAGGCCTGATCCTCGACGGTGGGCAAGCAAAGCACACGACGATCGAAGCGTCCGAGATGGACAAGATCAGCACGTTTGTCATCGAGTACGTCGAAGCGAAGATCTGAGATGATCACCGCAGGACGAATCCGCGCAAACAAAGTGAGGGCCGGCGCACTCATCGCAACGCACAACGGTGAGCCCTACACCGGCACGAACCCGCAGGTCTGGATCAGAGTCGTGCACGTCGACAGAGGCATGTTCGTGCGCCTCACACTCGCAAACAAGCGAGTGGTGCGTGTGATGCCCAACAAGGTCGTGATCGTCGCGCAAACCGCAGCAGACGATCGCTCACAGGATCGTGAGGCGACCGCCTCTCGACAAACAACAACAGCACAAGGAGCAGAACAGTGACGAAGGACAGCAAAGTGGAGTGGGTGACGCGACTGCCGCACAGCCGCGAGGCCTACGCAAGCACCGCAGAGTTCGTGGAGATCATAAAGTCCCGGCCCGGGGTCTGGGCCGTCTACAAGCGGTACTCAGGCGAGCGCAAGTGGTCGAACCGCACCACCTACGCCAAGAACTACCCGGGAACCGAGTGGGAGATGAGGATCGTCAGAGGCAAGACGGTTGTCTACGGTCGGTGGGTCGGCTCGAGCCGTAAGAGGTCGAAGTAATGGAAACCGCAAGCAACAGCATCGACGGCGTGTTCGCACTGATCATCATCTCCACCTTCCTCGCCGGGCACGCATGCGGGATCTACTCAGAGCGTGCAGACAGCGCACGCTATGGTCGTCTGCGTGCACGTCGATCCCACCCCGCAGGACGCGATCGGTACAAGCCCGTCCGACACAGCCGATCCCACTACAACCGCGCCTGACACGATCATCACGGAGGCCGGCCCCCTCTCCACAGGCGACGTATTCGGCGTGTGGGGTGAGCGGGGCCGGTTCACCATGCGAGGCCTCAACCGAGACGGCTCGATCGCAGCGTGGGGAGGACGCATCGGGTACGAGAAGCATCGCGACTTCCGATCGACGCACGTGCGACGACTTCATCGCCCTAAGAAAGCACGACCAGAGTAGACTGCCCGCATGCCCCTCGGCCCCTACAAGGACTTCGACGACTGCGTGCGCAAGAACAAGGACAAGCGCAACCCAGAGGCTTATTGCGGCTCACTCGAACGTGACATCAACCCGGCGAGCACAGACGATGGTACTGTACCTCGAGTGCGTTTCCAGATAGTTCCGATCATCGACGATCAGTTCGTCGCCGGCGGTGATCCTGCGATCATCGTCGACATCGACGGAACACTTCTAGGACGTGACAACACCCCGATCGAAGGTCGAGTCGAAGCAGTGAACGCTCTGCCGGGCCGTATGTTCGTGGTCACGGGTCGCCTCGAAGCAGACAGGGAAAGCACGGCAAATGCCTTGTCAGAAGCAGGTTTGCGCAGTCACACTCTGATCATGCGCAAGGACGAGAACCAACACGTGCCGGCGTTCAAGCGTGCAGAGGCAGAACGACTGCTCGAAACTTACGACGTGACAACAGCGGTCGACAACGATCCAGACGCTCGTCGTGAATACAAGGATCTCGGTATCGAGGCGATGTCGCCCGGCGACATGAAAGGTGCAGCAAGCATGACATCCACAACCAGCAACACGCTGTCCAACGTGTCGATCGAGATCGAGATCGAGGACGACGAAATGATGCCAGAGGCAGAGATGCCCGAGGAAGGCGCACCGATGGAAGGCGAGGAGTTTCACACGATGCTCGTCGTCGAAGGCGTGTGGACAGGCGACGGACGGTACATAGAGGAAGGCGCGCTCGGCTGGCGTGACCTCCCGCTGCCTCTGATGGCGACCGATCGCACGACCGAGGGACACATGAACGCGGTCCTGATCGGCAACCTTGGCAGGATCGAGCGCAAGGGCCGCGAACTGCACGCCTACGGCACGTTCGTGCAAACCGACGATCCTGAAGTCATGCGCCTCCAGAACCTTGTGCGCAAAGGCGAACTGCGCGGAGTATCCGTCGACCTTGATGCGATGCAGTACGAAGTCGTCGTCCCGCCGATGCCCGAAATGCCGGTCGAGGAAGTCGACAACGAAGGCAACACCGTCGTGCCGATCGAAGACATGAAGATCCGAGTGACCTCTGCACGGATCATGGGCGCAACCGTCGTGCCGTTCCCGGCCTTCCAAGAAGCGTTCATCGAGTCGATCGCGGCCCTGACCGCCTCGACGATGATCCTCGACACCGTGACCGGGTGGATGCAGACGTTCGCCTCCTACGACGACATCGACTTCACCCCGCCGCAAGCAGCACGCGACGAAGCAGAACGAGGCCTCGCATGGCGTGACGAACACGGGCGCGGAGGCACCGAGGTCGGTGTGGCACGTGCACGAGACATCAAGAACGGCAAGGCCCTCTCACCGACAACGATCAACCGCATGGTTTCCTACTTCGCTCGTCACGAAGTCGACAAGCAAGGACAGGGCTGGTCGACCGGCGAGGACGGGTATCCAAGTGCCGGGCGCATCGCATGGGCCCTGTGGGGCGGCGATCCCGGTATGGCATGGGCAAACAAGGTGAAGAAGCAGATGGAGTCACGCGACAAGCGTGGGTCGATCGTCGCATCAGGCGAGATGCCCGCTTCTCCTGTGATCCCGCCCGCCTCATGGTTCACCAACCCGAACCTCACGGCCCCCACCCCGATGACCGTCGACGACGACGGACACGTCTACGGGCACCTCGCCGTCTGGGGTACTTGCCACGTCGGATTCGCTGATCGCTGTGTCGAACCGCCTGCAAGCATCACGAACTATGCGCACTTCCTCACCGGCGAGATCATTCTCGACGACAACACACGCAAGCCAGTCGGACAGATCACCCTCAACGGAAACCACGCACCGCACAGCGCGAACGCCTCTCAAACCGCCGCCCACTATGACAACACAGCAACCGCTGTCGTCGACGTGACGATCGGCGAAGACGAGTATGGGATCTGGGTTACCGGCGCGCTCCGACCCGGCCTCGACCCTGTGATCGTGCGAACCTTGATGGCATCTGACGTGTCAGGCGACTGGCGACGCATCGGCGGCAACCTCGAACTCGTCGCGATCCTCGCCGTCAACGTGCCCGGATTCCCGAAGATCAGAGTGAAAGAAGCCGAAGGCCTCGTCGCATCTCTCTCCTTGCCGGCGTTCAACGGCCTCCCGACCGACCTCACAGTCGATCTGATCGCAGAACGCATCGGACGATCAAAGCAGACCCGTATCGCGGAACTCTCCCGCCGTGTCAACCGCGACCGTGTGCAAGCACTTGTCGCACGTGTGAAAGGCGCATGATCATGGGATGCGGATGCCGTAAGAAGTCAGGAACCGACGCACGCACGTCGACAAGCGCAGGCAAGTATCAGGTGTGGCGATCAGGATCGTTCACAGGCAGGACGTTCACGTCACTTGTCTCCGCACAGGCCTACGCCGACAGGATCGGCGGCGAGGTTCGCGAGTCCTAGAAAGTTTCCGCAAGTGCTTCCAAAGTGAGCACAGCGGTGATACAGTCACACCAAGCCGTCGAACGCCTAGCGCGACGGTGCGATGCCCGGGCCGCGCTCGGTCGCAGTTTCCTACGTACCCAAACACCCCGAGGAACCGACCGAAATGAACACCCAGATTCCCGCAGACATCAAGGACATCAGCGATGAGGACATCGCCAAGATCGAGGCAGAACTCGTCGCAGAGTTCGACGAGGTCGTCGACGCAGGCACCAACGATGTCGTGCTTCTGACCGCGATCGCAGAGGCGATCGAAATGATCCGCGCCGAGGCAGCGAACCGCGCCACGGCCCGCGCCGAGGCAGCCGAGAAGGTCGCCGCGCTCGCAGAGCGTGTGCACGTCTCCGCTGACCCAGAGGACGACGAGGACGGCTCCGACGAGG
>Ga0075471_10000087_pt1 | contig 41214 bp, 27 predicted proteins | sample DEB19_08_DNA_2_FD_74787 | JGI IMG/M metagenome (GOLD analysis project Ga0075471, IMG submission 74787) | Aqueous microbial communities from the Delaware River and Bay under freshwater to marine salinity gradient to study organic matter... | ecosystem: Environmental > Aquatic > Marine > Coastal ...
TGGAGACCATCCTTGTGTTGACGCGACTTGCCCCGGTCGGGGTTGCCGTCGGGACGATCCTACACCGGCCGCGCGCACGGCGGCGCACGCGTCGGCTTCCTCGACGCCCCATTGACTCCCGTTGACCGTTTCCGTCATCCTCCCCCCGCAATTACCGCGCCGCAAAAGAGCGGCGCCTGCGTCGCCCTGCCCGCGCCGACCCCGGCCGCCGCAGGCGTCGCTCCCAATCGCCGAGGTGGGCGTCCGTGACCGACATCCAGCAGCCAGGCAACAACACCGCGCCCACGCAGATCGGCTCGCTCACGGCCATTACGTCGCCCAAGTGGTGGGTCGTCGTGGCCGTGTTCTCCGCAATCGGCTTCGCCGCGATCACGTGGTCCATCGTGGGCGAGATCTACATCACGGTGACCGGGCTTGGCGTGGTGGTGCCGGTCGAGGGCAAGATCACGACGGTTCCCGCGCGGACCGGCGGGCGGGTCAAGCGAGTGGCCGTCAACCTGAACGACCACGTGGAGGCCGGTGACCTGATCGCCGAGATCCACCAGCCGCTGCTGCGGGCGAAATACGAAGCGGCGACCGAGCTCATCCGCGTGCTGACGGCGCAGCGCGCGAAGGAGGCGCGTCAGAACGAGGAGAGCCTGCGGCGTCGCGAGGCGCTCGCCGAAGGCCAGATCGCCGCCCAGAATGCGCGCCTTGCTTCCCTGACGGAGGCCGGCCAATTCCGGGCGCGCGTGCTGGCCGACATGGAAGACGAATTCGCCCAGGGCTTCGCCACGCGCACCCAGCTCGAGCAGGCGCGAGGCGAGAAGATCACCAACGACCTCAACCTTCGCGACGCCCAGACCCAGGTCCAGAACATCCGGGCGCAACTCGAGCAGGAGCGCACTTCGTCGCAACGCAGCCTGTTCTCGCTGGACCAGGAAATTCTCAAGGCCGAGCAGAACGCCGCTGACATCCTGCAAAACCTCACCCAGTCCGAGCGGGTGGTCGCCCCGCTCGCCGGGCGCGTGGCCTCCATCGCCACCGCGACGGGCAAGCTGGTGCCGGCTGAGTACCCGGTGGCCATCATCGAGCCTGAAGCGCAGGACGTCACCGTGGCGGCCTATTTCCAGATCGCCGACGGCAAGCGGATTGAAAAGGGCGCGCAGGTTCGGGTCAAGGTCGGCTCGATCGACTCCGACGTCTTCGGCACCGCGCTGGGCACGGTCGACGAAGTGGCCGAGCTGCCGTCAACGGCCGAGAGCATCAAGAACCTCGTCGAGAACGAAACCTTCGTGACCCAGATGCAGCGGGCCGGAGCGCCACTGCGGGTCATGATCAAGCTCACCCCAGCCGAGGGCCAGCCCGGGCACCTCATGATGTCCTCGGGCAAGCCTTCGCCCACCCCGGTCACCGTCGGAACGACCGCCAGCGCGCAGGTCCTTGTCCAGCGAGTGGCGCCCATCTCGTACGTGATCAACCTCGCCCGGTGACGGCGATGGGCCAGCGCGTCCGGGTCCCTTCGGTCCTGTCGGGCAACCCGGCGGAGTCGGCCGCTTGCGCGCTGGGCATGATCCTCGCCCACTACGAGCGTCGAACGCCGCTCGCGCAGCTGGCGCAGGTCTGCGGCCCTGACGCATCGGCCGCCAACCCCGCCCCGCTGCTGCAGGCCGCCAAGGGGTTCCGGCTCGACGCTTCCCTGCGCCGCGTCGATGCGGCAGCAGCGCTCGGCGCCCCGATGCCCGCCATCGTGCTGCTCGACCAGGGGCGCTTCGCAGTGCTCGAGGGCACCGACGGCAAGCTCGTCTGGGTCAACACCCCCGCCGAGGGCGTGCAGGAGATCGACGCGGCGGAGTTCGCGCGACGCTACGCCGGCATGCTGGTTGAGGTGTCGCCCCCGGGGAACGTCGCCGGAGAGAGCCCGCCGTCATCGCAATGGCAGATGATCCGCGAGCGCATCGAAGGGGGCATCGGCGCTGCGGTGGTCATCTTCATTTCCAGCATCCTGCTGCTGCTGCCCAGCCTCGCGATGCCTGCGTTCTCGCAGGTGTTCATCGACATGATCCTCATCCGGAACATGAACAACTGGCTGCTGCCGGTGATCGTCGGGCTGATGTTCGCCGCGTTCATCACGTTCTTCGCAACCGGGCTGCAGCAGCACTTCATGAAGCGTCTCGAGGGAAAGATCGGCGTCGTCACCCAGGTGCAGATGTTCTGGCGAACCCTGACGGCGCCCGTCCTGTTCTACAACAAGGTCGCCATCGGCGACGTGGTGTCGCGCCTTGCGGGCGCGCCGCGGGTGGCGTCGCTGCTGTCGTCGCGCCTGGCGACCAACTTCAGCAACATCATCACCGCCGGCTTCTACCTGCTGATCCTGCTCGTCTACTCCCTGTCGCTCGGGCTCATCACCCTGTTCCTCACGTCGCTCAACGTTTTTGTCGTGAAGCTCGTCAACGCCAAGCGCGGCGCGGTCAATCGCCGCCAGCTGCAACAGGTGGCCCAGAGCTACAGCGTCGCCGTCAACGGCTTCCGGGCGATCGAGTCGATGAAGTCGATGGCGATGGAGAGCTTCTTCTTCACCAAGCAGGTCGACGTGACCGCCCGCACGATCGACAGCCAGCAGCGAGTCGACGCCCTGTCGATGTTCCTCAACCTCGCGCCGGCGATCCTGACGGCCGTCAACGCGGCCGTCATCCTCACCTATGGCGCGACCCTCGTGATCGGCGGGGAGCTCACCCTCGGGCAGCTGCTTGCGTTCCAGATGCTGGCCGTTCGTTTCGCGCGGCCGGTCCAGGACCTGATGACCGCCTCCCAGGAAATGTCCGAGCTGAGCGCGCGCCTCGCCTCCTGCGACGCGATCCTGCACGCCCCGGAGGACCCGGTCACGCGCGCCCGGACGGGCGACCCGTCGGCCGAGCGCCTGTCGGGCCACATCGAGCTTCGCAACGTCACCTTCGGCTACGACCGCGACGGGCCGCCGCTGGTCGAGAACCTGTCCCTGACCATCGCGCCGGGCTCGCGCGTCGCGATCGCCGGGGGGTCGGGCAGCGGCAAGTCGACGCTGGGCAAGATCATCCTCGGCCTCTACGACGTCCAGGGCGGCGCTGTGCTCTACGACGGCAAGCCGGTGAACGAGATTCCGCGCTCGATCTGGGCGGCCTCGGTGGGCTACGTCGCGCAGGATGTCACGCTGATCGAGGGCACGGTCCGCGACAACTTCACCCTGTGGGACGAGACGATCCCGCTCGCCGACGTGCGGCAGGCGGCGAAGGACGCCGAGATCGACAACGACATCTCCACCCGGGCAGGCGGCTACGATGGCCCGGTGCGCGAAGGCGGGTCGAATTTCAGCGGCGGGCAGCGCCAGCGCATCGAGATCGGCCGCGCCCTCGTGCGAAATCCCCGAATCCTGGTCCTCGACGAAGCGGTCGCGGCACTGGACGCCGCGACGGAAGCGCGCGTCGATCGCAACCTGCGGCGGCGCGGCTGCACCAGCGTCATCATCGCCCACCGCCTCTCGACCCTTCGCGACGCCGACGAGATCCTGGTCCTCGAGGCGGGCCGCCTCGTGGAGCGGGGCACGCACGACGAGCTCGTGCGCAAGGACGGGCGCTACGCCCAGCTGATCCGGCTTGCCTGAGACGGCGCCCGCTCGCAGAGGAACTTCGACCTTGGACGACAACAGCCCCGCCCCGCCCGCCCTGCCCCTGCCGCCGGGCGCGTTGCGCTGCGGCGCGAAGGACAACTTCGAGCTGGCCGGCGCGACGCGTGGCTGGCTTGTGCACGAGGGCATGGTCGACGTATTCCTGGTCGCCCGCGGCGAGCAGGCGTCGGCGGTTCGCCATCACCTGCTTCGCGTCGAGGCTGGCGCGGCCGCGTTCGGCGCGGCACGCACGGATTCCGACATTTACCTGCAAGCGGTGCCGGGCAACAACTCGGTACTGCTTCCGTTTGACCTCGCCGCCCCGGCCCTGCCGGGCATCGACCTCGTAGGCAGCCTGACAGCCTGGGTCACGGCTGTCACTGACGCGATCGCCGCGCAGCACCCGCCGGCGGGCAGCCGGCTGTTGCCGCAGGAGCCGGTGGTGGCCTGCAACGTCGACCAGGTGTTCGCCGGCGGGGACGAGGCAGTGTGGCTGGAGGACATCCCCGCCGGTGCCCGCTATGCCGGCCTCGCGCCCGTCGACGCCGCCGGACGCCCGCACCGCCTGCCACTGACGCGCCTGAGTTGGATCGCGCTGCCCGCCGGGGCCTCGGTGCGGCGCCAGCCCGTGAGGGACTGGGCCGCCGGGTCCGGGGTGGCGACGGACCTCGCCGCCTTCCACGCCTTCGCACTGCCGGCGATTGCGGCGCGTTGCCGCGCCGACGACCGGTCGGGCCTTGCCGCCATCGCCGAGCGCGGCCGGATGCGCGAGCAGGCGCTCGCCGCCACGATGGAGCAACTGGTCCGCGTGGTGCAGGGCGCCTCGGCCGGCGCCACGACTTCCATCCACCCGCTGGTGGCCGCTTTCGAGCTGGTCGCCAGCAAGATCGGCGTCAAGGTGGTGCTGCCCACGGGCGGCGCCGACGCGATCGACAACTCGGCCTCTCCGGTTCGGCTCATCGCCCGGGCAACCGGCATCCAGTCGAGGGAGGTCCAGCTGCCGGGCCAGTGGTGGCGCCAGGAGCTCGGCCCCCTGATCGGGTTCTGGAGCGACGGGCGCCCGTGCGCGCTCCTGCCGCGCACGATGGGCGGGTACGACGTCGTCGACCCGGGGCAGCGTATCCGGCAAAAGGTGAAGGCGGCCGACGCCGCGAAGCTCCGGGCCCAGGCGTTCCAGCTCTGCGAGCCCCTGCCCGACCATCCCCTGAAGGTCGCCGACCTCGCCAACTTCGCCATCCGCGGCGCGGGCATCGACGTCTCGGTCATCGCGGCCATGGTGCTGCTGAGCGGCGCGCTGGCGCTGGTGCCGCCGCTTGCCACCCGCATCGTGTTCGACACGGTGATTCCGTCGAACCAGTGGACGGAAGCCATCGTCGTCGGGGTCGGGCTCTTCATCGCCGCGACCTCGGTAGCGCTCTTCAACCTCGTGCAGAGCATCGCGCTGCTTCGGGTGGAAGGGCGGCTCGACCTGAGGCTGCAATCGGCCCTCTGGGACCGGCTCGTGCGCGCGCCCACTAGCTTCTTCACCAAGCAATCGTCGGGCGACCTCGTCAACCGGATGCAAACGCTCGACACCATCCGCAAGCTGCTCACCGGCAGCGTGGTCAGCACCATCGTCAGCAGCGTGACCGGCACCTTCAGCCTCGCCCTGATGATCTATTACCAGCCGATCACCTCGCTGCTGCTGGCAGCGCTCACCCTCCTCTTCTGCCTCGTCGGCATGCTGCTCGGCTGGCGGCTGGTGGCGCTCGACCGGCAGGCGCTGATGCTCGCCGGCCAGTGCCAGGCGCTCGTGGTGCAGCTGCTGGGCATGCTGCCGAAGCTGCGGGTCACCGCCAGCGAGGACGTTGCCTTCCAGCGCTTCGCGCGGCTCATCCAGAGCGCCCAGGTGGTGTTCAACAAGAACGCCTTCGCCTACGTGGCCATGCTCTCGCTGATGGGCATTCTGGGGGCAACCGCGCTCGCGGCGCTCTTCCTCAGCCTCGGCATCCAGTCGGGCGAGCTGTTCGCCTACTTCCGGATCCCGACCGATTGGGCCTCGATCACCGGCAACAAGATGGATGCGCTGATGCCGATCCCGGACTTCGCCGCCTACATCTCGGCGCTGGTGCAGTTCGTCACGGCGGTGACAGGGCTGATGACCGTCGGAATCCGGCTCTCCGCGATCCCGCCGCTGTTCGGGCGGCTCAAGCCCATCTTCGACACGCCGACCGAGCAGTTCGGCGCCCGTGACAACCCCGGCCACATCGAGGGCCGCATCGAATTCAGCGGCGTCAACTTCCGATACGGCAAGGACGGCCCGACGATCCTGAAGAACCTCACGTTTTCAGTGGCGCCGGGCGAGTACGTCGCCCTGGTCGGCCCCTCGGGCAGCGGCAAGTCCACCGCGCTGCGCCTGCTCCTGGGCTTCGAAACCCAGGAGAGCGGCTCGATCTACCTGGATGGCCGCGACCTCTCCCGCCTCGACAAGACGCTGGTTCGCGAGCAGCTGGGCGTGGTCGTGCAGGACGGCAAGCTGATCCCCGGCTCGATCTACGACAACCTCACCGGCGGGCAGGACATCAGCCGCGACGAAGTGTGGGAGGCCGCCCGCCAGGCGGGTTTCGCCGCCGACATCGAGAAGATGCCCCAGGGCCTCGACACCGAGGTCAACGACGGCGCGAGCAACATCTCCGGCGGGCAGCGGCAGCGGCTGCTGATCGCCCGGGCCCTGCTGCGCAAGCCCCGGATGCTGGTGTTCGACGAGGCCACCAGCGCGCTCGACAACGAGACCCAGGAGATCGTCACGCGCACGATCCAGAACATGCCCATCACGCGGATTGCCGTCGCCCACCGCCTCAGCACCATCATGAAGGCCGACCGGATCTTCGTCCTGGTCGCGGGCACCGTCGTGGAATCGGGCACCTACGACGAGCTGGTCGCCCTCGACAAAGAGTTCGCCGCGCTCGTGCGCAAGCAGGCCTGACGGCGCCGCAACGGGTGACCGTGCCTCCACCGCCCACCGCTCCCGACCTGCGCCACTGCCGGCACGGGCGCGCAGCCGCTCCCCTGTGGCGAGCCGCCGCGACGATGTCGGTGACAGCGCTCTGCCTCGCCTGCATTGCCGGCGTCGCCCGCGCGGAGTCCCTGCGACAGGCGATGGCCGACAGCTACCAGGGCAACCCGACGCTCGCGGCCGCCCGGGACAAGGTTCGCGTTGCCGACGAGAAAGTGTCCCTGGCGCTGTCGGCGATGCGTCCGACATTGGGGCTGCAAGGCAGCCTCGGGCGGCTCACCGGCAACCAGTGGGAGACGTTCGCGGCCTACGGCGTTGCCGAGCCGCAGTCGGCCTCCTTCCGCTATGACCCCCGAAAAGTGCAGGCGTCGGCGACCCAGTCCCTCTATCGCGCAGGCGCCCTCGCCGCCGGCGTGCGCGCCGCCGAGGCGCAGGTCGGCGTCCAGCTCGCCCAGTCGGTCGGCACCGAGCAGGATGTGCTGTTCCAGGTGGGCGCCGCCGCCGCGAACATCGTTCTTGCCGAGGCAAGCCTCGCGCTGGCGCAGGAGTACGAGGCAGCGCTCGCCAAGGCCCTGGAGGGGGTGTCGCTCATGGCCCGCTACCAGGACCGGGCCGTGACCGATGTGGCGCAGGCGCAGTCGAGGCTCTCGTCAGCGCGTGCAGACCTGAGCCAAGCCCGGGCGCGGCTGGCGAGCGCCCGCGCCGCCTTCGAGGCCGCGGTGGGAAGGCCGGCCGCAGGCATTCCCGACACCCGGGGGCTGCCACTCCCGGCGCCGAACGAGGGCGCAGCCATCGCGATTGCGCTGCAGCGCAACCCTGCGGTCGTCGCCGCACGCCACGCGCTCGACGCGGCGCACGCCGGCGTCGACGTCGCGGTGGGCAACTGGCTGCCGGCGGTCGACGCGAGCGCGACCTACCTCTACGCCCGGGAAGCCGCCATCGGGACGATACGGGAGCAGGATCGGGAGGCGTGGGTCAGGATCACGGTCCCCCTCTTCAACGGCGGCGGGTCGACTGCCGTCGTCCGCCAGTCGGGCTACCTCGTCGCCCAGCGGCGCTTCGACCTGGAGGACAGCGAGGCCGCCACCACCGCCACGGTGCGCCAGGCCTGGCAAGGGGTGACGACAGCCCGGCAGGTCGTCGCCACACGGGCTGCGCAATCCGAGGCGGCCGCGCGCGCCCATGTGAGCGTCGATCGCCAGTACCGGCTTGGCATGCGCTCGTTCCTCGAAACCCTCGACGCGCTGCGCGACTCGGTCAATGGCCGCGCAACCCTCGCCAAGGCGCAAAACGCACTGACCATCGCCGAGCTGAAGCTGCTCGCCTCAACCGGCGGGCTCACGGCGACGCAGCTGTCGCTGCCGGTGACTCTGTGGGACAACGCCTCCTTCCTGCGCGCCGCGCGCCGGGCCTGGCTCGACCTCGGGCAATGAGCAAGGTCACCCGTTCAGCAGTGCTTGCGCGAGCAGCCGCGTGGGTGGCCGCGTATGCGCTCACCGGAGCCGCGACCGCGGACGAATTTCGCGATGTGCTCGCGAAGGCCTACACGCTCAACCCGACAATGGCCATCGCCCGGTCGCAACTCTCGGCCGGCGACGAAGGCGTCGCCATCGCCCTGTCGGGCACGCGGCCAAACGTGCTTTCCATCGCCTCCTATGGCGTCGCGCGCTACGACCAGTGGCCCTTCAGCACCGAGCCCAAGGGCTACACCTACCGGTACAACGACCAGCGGCTCGGCTACCTCGACGCGCAACAGACGCTCTACAGCAGCGGCGGGGTCCAGGCCCAGGTGCGCAGCGCCCAGGCCCAGGCCCTGTCACTGCGGGGCAGCCTGCGCAACGCCGAGCAACAGGTGCTGCTGTCCGCCTCCGCGGCCTACCTCGACCTGTGGCTCGCGCGACGCAAGCTCTCGGTGTACGAGGAGACTGAGCGGGACCTGCGGCAGCAACTCGTGGCAACCCGGCTGCAGTTCGAGCGCAAGGACGTCACGGTCACCGACCTCGGCCAGACCGAGGCGCGCCTCGCCCAGGCGGAAGCGAACCGGGCTCGGGGGGAAAGCGGCGTCCGTGCTGCCGAGGCGAACTATCAGGCCGTGATCGGCGTGCCGCCAACACCGGCTGCGCCGCTCGCCCTGCCGGAGATCGCCGGGGTACCCGCACGACTGGAGGAGGCCTTGCGCCAGGCTGCCGTGGCGAATCCCTCGCTCGCCACCGCCACGGGCGCCCGCGATGCGGCCCGGGAAGGCATCACCGCGGCGCGTGCCGGTGCGCTGCCCAGCGTGAGCGCCGAATACCAGGGCATTGCCACCACCGGCTCCGACGCCCAGACGCTGCGGCTGGAGCAGCAGATGCTGCTCGGCCGCGTGTCGATTCCCCTGTACGCGGGCGGCGCCGTCGGCGCCCAGGTCCGCGCCGCTCGAAGTCAGGCCGCCGTTGCCGAGCACGCCCTCGATGAGGCGCGGCGCAGCGTGGTCGAGAACACGGTGAGCGCCTGGCACACCCTCTCGGCGGCGGTGGAATCTCTCGCAAGCTCTCGGCAGGGCATCGAGTCATCCGCGCTTGCCCTGCGTGGCGTCGAAATCGGCCGCAGCCACGGCCATCGCACGATCCTCGAGGTGCTGAACGCCCGCGGAGAGCTCGAGACCGCGCGCCTTGCCGCGGCGCAGGCCGAGCGCGACCGAATCCTCGCGCAGCTGCAGCTGCTCGCCGCCGCCGGCGCGCTGAACGCCGCCGGCCTGGCGCTGCCAGTCACACCCGACGATCCGTTGCCGCACGACGAGCGCGTGACGAAGCGCTGGTCGGACTGGTCGGCCAAGCCATGACTCGGCGGCCGAGCACCGCGCGGGCCACACGCCGTGCCGTCGTGGCACTCGGCATGGCGTTGGGTTGCACGATGGCGGCCGCTGCGCAGACGCTCGCTGGCGCCGTGGCGGCGGCATGGGAGCGCAACGCCGGCATTCGCTCGGCTGCAGCGCAACTGTCAGCCGCCGCCGAAAGCATCCCGCTGGCCGAGGCCGAGCGGTGGCCCACTGTCACCGCGAGCTTCGGGGTCGGGCGCAAGGTGGACCAGGAGCGGAGCTTCGTTTATTTCGGCCTGCCCCCGGCCGACAGCGTCAGCAGCTACGTCACCCGCCTGTGGTCCGTGAACGCCGAGTACTCGCTCTACCGGGGCGGCGCCATTGAGGCGGGCGTGGACAAGGCGCGTGCCGGCACGGCTGCGCAGCGGGCCGCCCTGGCCGACTCGCTGCAGGCGTTGATGCTCAACGTGGCCGTGGCTTACGCGGACGTGATCCTCGCCCAGGACAATGTCAGGGCGGCGAAGGAAGCCCTCGAGGGCTTGCTCACCCAGCAACAGGCAGTCGACCGGGCGTTCCGCCGGCAGGACGCCACGCGAACCGATGTCGACCAGACCATCGAGCGCGTCGAGGCGGGGCGTGCCGACCTCGCGCAGGCCGAGGGACAACTCGCCACTGCGTCGATCGCATTCCGCCGCTGGGTTGGTGAGGAGCCGGGGGAGCTCGCGCCGCTTCCGCCGGCGGCCGACCTGCCGCCAAGCCGAGCCGAGGCAATCCGGGAGGCCGTGGAGGCCAACCCGCTCATACGCCGCGCCCGGCACGAGGTGGACGCGGCCCGGGCCGACATCACCATCGCCCGCTCGCAGACCCTGCCGAAGGTGCGACTCGTCGCCGCCTTCTCGAACGAGTTCGACTTCCTCGGCGCCAGCTCGGGCACCAAACGCAAGTACTCGATCGGGCTCCAGTTCGTGATGCCGCTCTACCAGGGAGGCGCTCCCGCCGCGCGCCTGGGGGCCAGTCGCGACGGGGAGCGCCAGCGACAGGCGCAGCTGGAGCAGGCGCGCAACCACGTTGCCCAGGACGCCGCCAACGCCTGGGACAGCCGGGGCGTGGCGATCGCGGAGCTCAAGGCCCGGGACACGCAGGTTCGCGCCAACTCGGTGGCCCTCGAGGGACTCCGGCGCGAACAGGGGCTCGGTCTGCGCACGGTGCTCGACGTGCTGAACGGCCGGCGCGACCTGGTCAACGCCAAGCTCGCCGCCAATCAGGCCCAACATGACCTGGCACTTGCCGAGCTTCGCATCCTGGCCGCGCTGGGGCGGCTCACCCCCGCACGATTCGGGCTCCCCGGAATGCCCGTGGTCGAGCCGGTCTGGGACGGGCCCGGCGGGTGGTCGTCCGGGCTGGCTCGCGTTCTGTCTCGCTGACGGGGCCACGCCATGCGCCTGCTGCTGCTCGGCCATTCCGATATCGCCCGCCGCCGCGTGCTCCCGGCGCTGGCGGCCTGCGGCATCACGGCCGTCGACGTCGCCTCGCGCAGCGGCTCGCCGCCTTTCGCGCGTCCGGCGACCATGGCTGGCCTCGATTACCGCTCCTACGAGGAGGCGGTGCGCGAGAGTGCCGCGAGCCTCGCCTGGATCTCGACCACCAACGACTTGCACGCAGGCCTGGCCGCCATGGCGCTCGACGCAGGACGGCATGTCGTCCTGGACAAGCCGGCCACGGTGACGCTCGCGGAAGCCGAGGCGCTGGCGCGCCTCGCTGGCGCGCGCGGGAAGTTGCTGGCCGAGGCTACCGTCTACGCCTTTCACCCGCAGATCGACGCGGTCCGCCGGTTCTTCGCGGAGGCCGGCACAGCGCCGACACAGCTCGTGGCGGCCTTCAGCTTTCCACCGCTGCCGGCATCGAACTTCCGGCGCCAGGCTGCGCTCGGCGGCGGCACTGAACTGGACCTGGGCCCCTATGCCATGTCGGCCGGGCGGATCTTCTTCAATGCCGCGCCCGAGCTTGTCCTCGCGCGCGGGCTGGCGGGCGACACGGGCTTCAGCCTCGTCGCCAGCTACCCCGGAGGGCGAACCCTCACCGGCCACTTCGGCGCGACTACCGGCTACGTGAACCGGCTCCAGGTGCTCGGCCCGCGCGCCACCGCCACGATCGACCGGGCCTTCACCACCGCGCCCGATGCGCCCTGCCGCATTGCCGCCACGCTGGACAATGCGCCTGCGGACTTCACGGTCGCCGGGAGCGACAGCTTCGCTGCATTCTGGCGCGCGGTATGCAACGCGATCGAATCGGGAGACACTGGGCGCTTTTGCGAAGCGCTGCTCGCCGACGCCCGGGCCCGCGGGCAACTGGCGAGCGCGTTGGCCGCAGCGACAACCCCGTGCCCGGAGGTGACCTCATGAGCGCAGCCCCACCGGAAGGCGGATCAGGCCTCGCGAAGCAATTGCTCCGCCTGGCACGATTCACCGCCGAGAACCTCGGCCCGATGATTGTCTTCATCGTGCTGTCCCGGCTGTTCGGAACCAAGCTCGCCATCGCCGGAACGATCCTCTATTGCCTGCTCGACATCGCGCGCCGCTACTGGAAGAAGCTCGGCTTCCCGAAGCTCTACCTTTTTTCGACGGCCATGACGGTCGGGTTCGGCACGGTCGACCTGCTCTCGAACGAGCCGTTCATGCTTCGCTTCGAGCCGGCGATCAGCAACTTCATCACCTTTGCCCTCTTCGTCTACGGCAGCGCCGGCAAGCGCTCGCTGGTCCTCGAGATCGTCGAGGAAAAGCGCGGCGCCCCGTTTGTCGACCGGCCCGACATCGTCCGCTTCTGCATCTACCTCACGCTCATCTGGGCGGCCTATTTCCTGGTGAAAGCGCTGGTGTACCTGTACCTGGGGCTCACCCTGTCCCTGGAGCTCGCCACGGAAATCCGCGCGGTAGTGGGCCCGGTGAGCCTGGCTGCCATGATCGGCGCAATCTCTGCGGGCGCCCGGCCCCTATACCATCTGTTCAACCGGCTGGGCCTCCTGCCGCCGCGCCCGGCCGTCGACGACGCAAAGGCCAGCGCACCCCCGGCCTGACGGCCGACGTTTCAACCCGAGGAATGCACCCATGAAGAAAAAAAGGATCCTGCTGGTCTCCGCTGTCGCCGACTTCGCCTTCTCCGGCTGGGTGGAGGAGGTCGCGCAGTCGGTTCGCCGGGCCCGCGCTTTCATCGCCCCGGTGAACATCGCGACCGTCGCGGCGCTCACGCCGCCGGAATACGACGTCACCCTCTGGGACGAAATCGTCCAAGGGCCCTCCGAGCAGGCGCTCGACGCCGGCTACGACCTGGTGGGCGTGTCGTCGTACCTGGACCAGCTCGATCGCGCCATCGAGATTGCCGCTGCGTTCCGCGCGCGCGGCATCACCGCAGTCATCGGCGGGGCCGGCGTCACGACCCGCCCCGAAGATGCGCTGGGCAAGGCCGACGCCATCTTCGTCGGCGAGGCCGAAACCACCTGGCCGCAGTTCCTGGCTGAATGGGAGGCGGGCACGCACCGGTCGCGCTACGACCCGGAGACGCTTCCCGACCTGACGACGTCGCCACCACCGCGCTGGGACAGCATCGCCGACAAGCTCTCGGCCAACTACAAGAGCGGCGCCATCCAGATCAACCGGGGCTGCCCGCATCGCTGCGAGTTCTGCAACGTCTGGGTGAAGTTCGGCCGCAAGATCCGCACCAAGCCCATCCCCCAGGTGCTGGACGAGCTGCGCACGCTGGAAGGCCTGGGCATGAAGCGCGCGATGTTCTGCAGCGACAACTTCATCGGCGACCCGCGCTATGCCAAGGAGCTGCTGCGGGCAGTGGTGCCGGTCAACGACGCGTTCAAGTACCCGCTGACCTTCAACACCGAGCTCACCGTCAAGGTGGCCGACGACGAGGAGCTGCTCGGGCTCTTCGCCCGGGCGGGCTTCACGACGTTCTTCATCGGCATCGAGTCCCCGAACGTCGACAGCCTGCTCGAGACGCACAAGTACCACAACACCAAGTCCGACCTGGTCAAGCAGTGCCTGCGAATCAACTCCTACGGCATCCCCATCGTCGGCTCGATGATCGTGGGCTTCGACAGCGACGGGCCGGGCATCTTCGACGCCCACTTCCGATTCCTGCAGGACGCGCACATCCCCTACGCGCGCATGAACCTGCTCAAGGCGGGAAAGGGCACCGCGCTCTACGACCGGATGGTGGGCGAGCGCCGGGTGATCCACCTGGAGCGGACGTTCCCGGGCCACAAGCTGTCGAACTCGATGATGAGCTGCAACGTGATGCCGCGCGGCCTGCCGCGGTCGGAGCTCTATCGCGGCTACCTCGGCCTGCTCGAGCGGGTTCGGGATTGGCGCAACTTCGGCGAGCGGATGCTGGGATTCATCGACGACATCACCCGGATACCCGAACGCCGGCCCGACGACCGGTTGCTGCCGGTGGCCAAGGAGATCCGCCAAATGCTGGTGACGAGCCCGGGCGTCGACGTGGATGTCGTCGAGGCGATCTACGCTCGCGCGAGCGAGCGGGTGCCGGTGATGCTGTGGGAGGTCATGTCGATCGTGCTGATGCAGCGCTTCGACGTCGACCGGCTCAAGACGGAGCGCGCCGACCTCGAGGCCCAGATTCGCCTCGAGGAGCAGCTGGAGGCCCGCGGCGAGGCGGTGCTCGAGACCCTGGCCTGAACACGATGCCGGGCGCACCGCGCTGGCGCCACAAGTGGGCCATCGCGCTCTACCGCGGGCCCTCGCCGCTCGCGCTGGCGCCGGTCGACCCGCGGGGGCAGCCTTTCCTCACCGGGCGCGAGGTGACGGACGTCCCGGCCCTCGGCGTGGCCGACCCCTTCCTGCTCGAACGCGATGGCTGCCTTTATCTTTTTTTCGAGGTGGTGAACCGCGACACCGACCGGGGCGAGATCGCCTATGCCGCGAGCAATGACGGGCTCGCGTGGCGATACGGCGAGGTGGTGCTGAGGGAACCTTTTCATCTTTCCTACCCGCAAGTGTTTGCGTGGGAGGGAAAGATGCTGATGGTCCCCGAAACCCGACAGGCTGACGCCATCCGGCTGTACGAGGCCAGCAACTTTCCGGGCGGCTGGCGGCACATCGCCACCCTGTGCGAAGGCCCGTATGCCGACGCCACGCTCCACTTTGACGGCAAACGCTGGTGGATGTTTGCACAGCGCGGCCTGGACGAGCTGCGACTCTTCCACGCGCCGGCGCCGCAGGGCCCGTGGGCCGAGCACCCGCAAAGCCCGTTGTGGCCCGGCAACCGGCGCCGAACCCGCCCCGGCGGGCGGATGCTCACGCACCAGGGGCGTCTGCTGCGGTTTGCCCAGGACGGCTGGCCCTCCTACGGCAGCTGCCTTCGGGCTTTCGCCGTCGACCGGCTCGATGTCGATGGGTACGCCGAGCACGAGGTTGCGCAGAGCCCCATCATCCAGGCGTCACGCTCGGGATGGAACGCCCAAGCCATGCACCACATCGACGCCATCCCGACAGCGGCGGGCGACTGGCTCGCCGTCGTCGACGGCGCCACTCTCGCCTATCTCTGATGGCTCGCATCTGCCTGTCGACCCAGAGCTATCCGCCCGAGACGGGTGGCGTGGGCGTGGCCGCCAGCCGGCTCGCGCGAACGCTGGCGCGCGCCGGGCACGACGTGCACGTGGTTGCGCCCGTGCTGGAAGCGGCTGGCAGCGCGGGTGGGGTACGCGCAGCGCAGGAGGATGGCATCCACGTGCATCGCGTCCACCACGAGCCGGGCTCCCCGGAGGGCATGTTTGCGCTGCGGGCGCTGGTGCGCAATCTCGACCGGGAAGTGGGCTTCGACCTCTTTCACGGCTTCTTCCTCACAGCCGTCTACCCGTGCGTCGGCGCGCTTACGCAGGGTGGCCGGCCGCGGCCGCTCATCGCCAGCATCCGCGGCAGTGACGCGACCGTCCTCAAGGACAACTTGATGACCCGCGCACCGATACTCTCCAGCCTGCGCCGCGCAGACTGGGTGACGTCGGTCAACCACGCCTACATCGGCCTTTGCTCGGAGGATGTCGACATCCGGGATCGCGCCTCGGTCATCCGCAACAGCGTCGAGCCGGTTTCACAGGCCACCGCGCGCTGGCAATTGTCGGGTGCCAACCGCGGCATCGTGGGGCTGGTGGGCGAGTTGCGCGCAGTGAAGGACGTCCCGCTGCTGGTCCGCGGTTACGCGCGAGTGCCACAGGGCTTGCGCCGGGGCCTGGTGCTCGGGGGATATTTCACCGACGCGGGGGAAGCGGCATGGACCGAGCGGCTGATTGGCGAGCTGGGGATTCGCCACGAGACAACGCTCACCGGCAAGTTCCCGCACTCGGCTGTGTTCGACCTCCTCCGGGGGCTCAACGTCTACGTCCAATCCTCCGCCTTCGAGGGGTTGCCCAACGCGCTGCTCGAGGCTGCCTGCCTCGGCATCCCGCTCGTGGCCACGGCCGTGGGCGGCATGGCGGAAATCCTGCGCGACGGCGAGAGTGGCCTCTTGGTGCCGCATGGAGACCCTGCCGCCCTCGGCGCAGCCATCCGTCGCGTGCTGGAGGATGATGCGCTCGCCCTGTCACTGTCGCGCGGCGCTCTCGCCCTCGCCGGGGAGCTGAGCCCGGAGCGCGAAAGCCGCGAGTGGCTCGGCCTCTACGACCGCTTGCTCTCTGCGCCACCTCGCTGCGGCCGCGCGTGACCGCCCTGGCTTCGCACTTCACTCCCGACAACCTTCACCATGAAAGCTCTGACAGACGTTCGAATCGGCATCATCGGGCTCGGCTATGTGGGGCTCCCGCTCGCCGTGGAGTTCGGCAAGGCGCATCCCGTCGTCGGGTTCGACACCAGCCCCGAGCGTGTCGCAGAGCTGCAAGCCGGCAAGGACCGCACCCTCGAGATCGAGCCGGGCGAGCTGCGCGAGGCGACGCATCTCACGTTCACCACTGATCCGAGTGCGCTACGAGCGTGCACCGTGTACATCGTGACGGTGCCAACGCCCATCGACGCCCACAAGCGCCCCGACCTGCGCATGCTGCTCGCAGCCTCGGCCACCGTGGGTGGCGTGCTCAAGCGCGGCGATGTGGTGATCTACGAGTCGACCGTCTACCCGGGCTGCACGGAGGAGGACTGCGTTCCCGTGCTCGAGCGCGTGTCGGGGCTACGATTCAACAGCGACTTTCACGTGGGCTACAGCCCGGAGCGTGTCAACCCGGGCGACAAGGCTCACCGAATTCCGACGATCCGCAAGGTGACCTCAGGCTCGACCGCGGAGACTGCTGAATTCGTGGACACGCTCTACCGCAGCATCGTCACAGCCGGCACCCATCGCGCCGAAAGCATCCGCGTGGCGGAGGCAGCCAAGGTGATCGAGAACACCCAGCGCGATGTGAACATCGCGTTGGTGAACGAGCTCGCCATCATCTTCAACCGGATGGGCATCGACACCGAAGCGGTGCTGCAGGCCGCGGAGAGCAAGTGGAACTTCCTGCCCTTCCGCCCGGGCCTCGTCGGTGGGCACTGCATCGGCGTCGACCCGTACTACCTCACGCACAAGGCGCAGGCCATTGGGCACCACCCGGAGGTCATCCTCGCGGGCCGGCGCCTGAATGACGGCATGGGGCACTACGTCGTCGCGCAACTGGTGAAGGCGATGACCCGGCAGCGCATTCCCGTCGACAGCGCCCGGGTGCTGGTGATGGGCCTCGCCTTCAAGGAGAACTGCCCGGACCTGCGCAATACGCGCGTGGTCGACATCGTGCGCGAGCTTCGCGAATACCGGGCCAGCGTCGACGTGCATGACCCCTGGGTGAGCGCCGACGCTGCCCGTCGCGAGTACGGGCTCGAGATGGTCGAGACGCCCCAGGCCGGCGCCTACGACGCGATCGTGCTTGCCGTCGCCCACCGGCAGTTTCGCGCGCTCGGCGCACAGAAGATTCGCGCCTACGGCAAGCCGCTGCAGGTGCTCTACGACCTCAAGCACGTGCTGGGCCGAGGGGCGTCGGACCTTCGGCTGTGAAGCGGGTGCGGCGCTCGGATCGTCCCGCCTACTGTGCTTCCTGCCAGGCCTGGAACATCAGCACTGCCCAGAGCGGGTGCGAGAAATCGTGCCGGCGCGACAGGTGCAAGTTCCACTTCTCGCGCACGGCTGCAGGATCGAGATAACCCTCCTGGCGAAGCCGGCGCTCATCGAGCAGGTTCTCGGCCCAGTCCCGAAGCGGCTCCCGGATCCAGCTGCCCACGGGCACGCCGAAGCCCATCTTGGGCCGATCCGTCAGTTCCGCAGGCACGTAGCGCTCCAGCAATTTGCGAAGTACCCACTTGCCCTGGCCATCGCGGATCTTCAGGGGCAGCGGCAGGCTCCAGCAGAACTCGACCACTCGATGGTCCAGGAACGGCGCACGGGTTTCCAGGGCTACGCCCATGGCAGCACGGTCGACCTTCACGAGGATGTCGTCGGGCAGATAGGTCGTCGCATCCACGAGCATCATTCGATGCTCGGGCTCACTGAGCGCCGGCCACTGGCAAGGCTCGTTGAGCAGCGTTCGCGGCTCGGGTGCGCCCCGGGCTACCCGCACGGGGTCGGGCCACAGAGAAGCCAGGAAGCGAAACAGGTCATCGGGGCCCTTCGCGCGCAGGAAGTGGGACACGGCTCGGACCTTGTCGGAAGGGCTCGCATCGCGGTGGCGCGCAGGTAGCAGCGGCCCGGCGGCGCGGATCAGCGCATTCCACCGGTGTGGCGGCACCATACCCAGCAGCGAGCCGAGCGCGTTGCGCATCCCCACCGGCAGGCCACCCATCTGCGACCAAAATTGCATCGACCGGAAGTAGCGGTTGTAGCCGGCCAGCAACTCGTCGCCGCCATCACCCGACAGGCAAACCGTCACCTGTTGCCGGGCGAGTTGGGAGACAAGAACGTTGGGAATCTGCGCCGAGTCGCCCAGTGGCTCGTCGTAGAGGGCGGGAAGCCGGGGGATGACCGTCCGTGCGGCCTCTGACGTGACGGTGAGCTCCGTGTGCTCGGTGCGCAAATGTCGCGCGACGGCCTTGGCATGAACGGCCTCGTTGAAGGCCGGCTCGTCGAAGCCGATGGTGAAGGTCTTCACCGGACGGGAAGACTGCGCCTGCATCAACGCCACCACGGAGGAGGAATCGAGCCCGCCCGACAGAAAGGCCCCGACCGACACGTCGGCGACCGATTGCCCGGCAATCGACTGTCGCAGCAACCGATCCAGTGTGTCGACCGCCTCCGCCTCGGACCCCTGGAACTGCCGCGCCTGTCCGCGCTCGGCAACCTCGCGCATCGCCCAGTAGGGCTGCGGGCGACCCTGCTTGCCGCCCGGGCCGACCGCCAAGAACGTCCCCGCCGGGAGCTTGTGGATGTCCTGGTAGATGGACATCGGGGCGGGAACGTAGCCATGGCGAAGATAGGCCGTGAGGGCACTGCGCTCGACGGGGGCACGAAACGCCGGATGTCGCTTGAGCGCCGCCAGCGTCGAGCCGAACAACAGCGTCTGGCCCTGCCACCCGTAATAGAGAGGCTTCTCGCCCAGCCGGTCGCGCGCGAGGTAGAGCACGCGATCCTGACGATCCCAGAGCGCGAAGGCGAACATGCCGACAAACTTTCGCAGGGAATCGCAGACCCCGAAGGCCTCCACCGCGGCGAGCAATGTCTCCGTATCCGATCGCCCGCGCCACGGCCCGCCTGGGGGCGTCGCTTGCGCGGCATCGATCTCGTGGCGGATCTCGAGGTGGTTGTAGATCTCGCCGTTGTAGGCGACCACATAGCGGCCGGATCGGGAGGCCATCGGTTGGTGCCCAGCCGGGGACAGGTCGAGAACGGCGAGGCGTCGATGGCCCAGCGCCACGCCACACAGCGGGTCAGCCCAGGTGCCGCCCGCGTCCGGGCCGCGGTGGCGAACGGCCTCGCTCATGCGCTCGACGATAGCCACCAGGGCTTCGCTGGCGGCACGCTCAGGCTGGCCGAGAAACCCTACGAATCCGCACATGACGGCACAGCCTCCGGAGGTTGGGACCTACCGCTCGAGGAGGGCAGTCGACAAAAAAGCCAGGCGCACGGCCTGGCTTTTCGGAACGTTGGTGGCGGGATGGCGACCCACCCTGACTGGGGAATGCCCCGATAATCAACCATCCGAGATCACGAGCATCAGGTTAATAATCAGCGATTTAGGGGTGGATGAGCCGATTGCGTGCCAGACGCAATAATCGTAGCCCGTAGGCACACTCTAGCGCCCGAGTTCATTGCATTCGGCCGCCCAACGGTTCAACCGGAACTTCTCGAACCACTCGTTCAGGTGAGTGAGAGATCGCGCCCGAGGATCAATGGCCTCCGCCTGCGAAGGTGCCCAACTTCGCCAATGCTCGAACGCGGGAACTTCGTTCGAATGCGACCCGATTCGCTCGTCCAGTGCCCCAATAAGGGCTCGAATCTGGTCGGATCGGGGTACGTTGCTGATTGCATGGTTCAGCAGCTTCTGGCGAGAGTCTAGGAGCGCCTGAAGTTCGGAAGCCTTTCTCTTGCGGCCGCAGCCCATGCCGGCGGGGAATTGAGTCCCCCGGGGGCGTCCCGCGCCGGCGCCCGCCGGATCCCCGAAGCGGTGAAGCGCGTGACCCGGCAGCCTGTGCGCTGGGTCATCAACACGGTCGGATCACCGACCTCGCGACGACGCGGTCGCAGAAGCGCGCCTACCTCGAGGCGCTGCGCGGCCACATGAAGCGCGCCATCGACAAGGACGTCGGCTCCGGGGGACCAAAGGGCGGAAACGAACGTCGAATGGCTGGCTTGTCAGGAGGAAACGTCGCCTCCTCGATTCACGCGCCAGCCAGAATGATACCTCGCCCCTCGCAAGGGACAGCGGGGACTCTGGCGCTCGCCTCAAGCCGCGGGCCCGCAGAGCCAGTCGCTATAGGCCTTGAGCCCCGTGACTTTCAGGCCGGACTGGCGGCCGGCCCGGATGCACGCTTCAAACAGGTTCTGCCCATGCGAGCGGGCGCAGGAAATGACGAAACCCGGCTTCTGCGCGCGCAGATTGAACAGCTGCACGGGAACCCCGTGACAACTCGTGGCGAAGAAGAGCGCACCCCCGCGTTCGCGCGGTTCCACGTCAACGGTCACCAGCCCCTGCACCACGTCCAGCGATAGCGGGCCCCATAACCCCAGCAAGACCCATCCATCGGTCATGTCGGTCCAGGAAGAGTCCGCCGGCTTCATTTCAAGCGGCCCCGTCAGGTCGAGGACGACCGCATGGCCCGGCTTCAGGCAACCGGCAAGCGACTGGCCGTTCCAGACGGCCTGGCCCGGTCTCGCGAGGCCCAGACGTTGCGCGCCGGCGCCTTGCACGATGGCCTTCGGCCGATGACTGAGGTCGGTCAGCCCGACCGCGCAGTCTCCCTCCGGCGGCTCGAAGCGCTCGACCACGGGCCAGCCTTCCAACTGCGTTTCCACGGGCTTCCCGGCCCAGCCAGGCAGCGCAATGGCTCGCGCATGGGTCATCACGCCTTCATCCTCCCGCCCGAGGGATCGTAGAAGGGCGGCTTCGCGAAGGCGGCCTCGACTTCCCGGCCCTCTCCAAGCCAGAGCCTGACCTTTCCGCCCTCGCGCCAGTCTTCGTCGGGCTCGACCAGTGCCAGCCCGATGGTCTTGTCGAGCAACGGGCTGTACCGGATGGAGGTCACCCGGCCGAGCTGGCGCGGGCCCTTGACCACCAGGCAACCGTCGAGCACCGGTGACTTGCCGTCCATGCTGAATGCAATGAGCTGCTCCTTGAGCGGCCGGTCCGAAAAGAGCTCCAGCATCGGCTTGCCGACGGTCTCCGTCTTGGTGCGATTGAGCATCCAGCCGAATGACGACTCGAACAGGTTCGTGAAGCCATCGGTGTCGAGACCCGGGATTGCGTGTCCCTTCTCCAGGCGGCAGATGTTCAGGCACTCGATCCCGAACGGAACCAGTCCCAGCGGCTTGCCGGCCTCCAGGATTCGCTTCCAGAGGAAGCCGGCCTGGCTGGACGGGCAAAGCAGCTCGTAGCTTAACTCGCCGACAAAGCCCATGCGCATGGCGATGACATCGACGCCGGCCATCTTGACTCGCGCCCAGGTGAGGAACGGGAACGCCTCGTTGGAGAGGTCGGCGTCGGTCAGCTTCGACAGTATCTCCCTCGACTTCGGTCCGGCGACGTTCATGCCGGCCCGCGTCTCCGTGAGGTTCACCACGTGCACCTGCCAGTCTTCCTCGCGGCACCACCGGGCGAACCATTCCTCGGTCACCGGGGCGCGCCCCGCCAGGGTGGTGACGAAATAGTCGTCCTCGCCCATCTTGAGCACGACGCCGTCGTCGAGCAGTATCCCTTCCTCGTTGCACGAAGAGGAGTAGAGGATCTTGTTGCCCGCGAGGTTTCCCACCTCACGGGTCATGACCCTGTTGAGAAGCTTCTTCGCATCCGGGCCGAACACGCGGAACTTGCCCAGCATCGACACATCGCAGATGCCGGCGGCCTGGTGAACCGCCAGACTCTCGGCAAGCTCATCGCCGAAGTGATTCATCCGGATCCAGCTGCCCAATCTCATGGGCCTGCCGCCATGCTCGAGTTGCACGTGGTGAAGAGGCGAGAGCTGCGGATTGTCGTGGTGCCCGGCCGCCATGGCACCCAGGCTGATCGAGGCGACGGGTGGCCGGGTGGTGGGCAGCGTCCGCGATCCCAGTTCCGGCCGCTTCCTGGCGAGAACATGCGTGAAATTGGCCTCGCACATTCCGCCCTGGCAGGCGCCCTGGGTCGCCGTCGTATACCGCTTGCATGTCTCGATGTCGCTGAATCCCTCCTCGACTGCCTGCTCGACGTTCTTTTCCGTCACGTCGTGGCAATAGCAAACGAAGGTCTTCGCCTTCTTCCCGGCTTCAGTCGAGAGCGGCTGCGCCGATACGGCCCGCAAAGGGGATGGGCGCTCAAGGGCTTGCCGGGCCTCCTGCCCCATCGTCCCGACGTCGATGCCAAGACCCTCCAGGGCCCGCACGGCCGCGACCCGGCCCTGCGCCATGATCGCCTCGGGGTCCTCGAGCCCGAGCAGTCTTCCGGCCGCGTGGTAGGCACGCGGAACGTCCTCGGGCAGGTAGAAATTCAGCCCGCTGTCGTAGGCCATCCTGGCGCCGGCCTGGCCCAGCAGCTTGTGCCGCGGGTAACGGCCGGACGATGCAACGATGGTGTCACAGGCGACGGTCTGGACGTCGGAACCGCCGAGGGCCGCCAATGTCGCGCCTTCGACCCGCGTGCGGCCATGGGACCCAGTCACCTTGTAGCCGCTCCAGATCCTGACGCCGTGCTCCGATAGCCTTGCCCTGAGGGCTTCGTCCGGACCGCTCTCGCGATAGTCAGCCAGTCCCGCCAGCCCGATGCCCTTGTCGATCAGTTCAAGCCCGACACGGGCCAGGTAGTCGTCTCCTCCGGCGAGCAGGATCCGGGTGCCCGGCCTGATGCCCCAGAGGTGAACGAGCCTCTGCGCAGCCTCGGGCAGGATGATTCCGGGCCGATCGTTGTTCTCGAACAGGGGGGGAACGGAAGTCGCGCCGGTCGCGATGACGGTCGTACCGGCCCGAACGTGAAAGACGCGCTCCAGCACGCCCTCCGGGCCTTCGCCGCCGCAGGACTGGACGCAGATGGCCAGGCCGTCCGGGTAGATTGCCGACACCCAGGTGGAGGTGAGGACCCTGACATTGCCATGCTCCCGCAGCCGGCGAATGGAGTCCTGCGCTCGACGGTGCCCGGCTTCGCCCTGGAAGGCATCGAACCCGCCCAGCCACCCGTCGGCCTCGGCCAACACCACCCTGACCCCTGCCTGCGCGGCGGTGATGGCGGCCTCGATGCCGGCGAGGCCGCCGCCCACGACCAGCATCTCCGGGCTCAGGTTGACCGCATCGATCCGCGACTTGCCTGCCAGCGGCCTGACGGTCGCCATGTTGCCGGGCATCGCGCGGAAGACCTCCTTGACCCGCTTCCAGAACCACTGCGGCTTGTAGAAGTACTTGTAGTAGAAGCCCGTCGGCAGGGCCCAGGAGAAAGTGTCGGCCAGCGACTTCGGGTCGAACTCGACGCTGCCATGGGGCTCGACCGACATGCCCTCCCTCACGGATGTCTGGCACGTCTTGACATGCATGCGCCCGTCCACGCTCATCGTGCAGCGTGAGCACTGGCCGCTCAGGCACGACGGCGCCCGGCGGCGATGGTACTTGAACGAGCGTGAAAACGTGTCGATGCCGGAGGCGAGCAGCGCCGAGGCAACGCTGTCGCCTTCGAAGGCATCCACCTGGCGTCCCTGGAAGTAGATCCTTACGGGCCTCGCCCGATCAAGAACCTGGGTCGCGCAACCCGGAAGTCGGCCGGCCATCGGGCTATTCCTCGATGATTTCATGAGTGACGGTATTGCGCCTGATCTTCAGCCAGCTGCGGCAACCCATGGTGTGGTACCACCACTCATCCTGGACGCCCGACATGTTCTCGTAGAGGTAGAGGTAGTCGCACCATGCCTTCACGTCCGCTCCCGGATCGGGCGCGCGCTTGCACTCGCCGCCGAACTTGAATTCATAGGGACTGCGGCGCCCGCAGTTCGGGCAGTCAATGAGGAATGGCATGAGCGATACCGATCAGATGATGATTTCCCGAACCCGCTGCCTGTTGTAGAACCTGTCGAGTCCGAAGTGCCTGATCTTCTCCGGCACCTTTCCCGTCGCGATGTACTCGGCGGCATATTTGCCGCAGGCCGGCGTCGACTTGAATCCGTAGTAGCCCCAGGCAATGTCGAGCGACAACCCGTCGATGCCGCTGGGTCCCATGACCGGGGCGGAATCCCCGGTGCAGTCGCACAGTCCCGACCAGCTGCGCACGACCCGGGCATGGGCCAGGTCCGGAAAGTACTCGAGGATGAAGGCGACGCGCTCCGAGCACTCCTGCCAGGTGGTGCTGGAGTTCCATGACTGCCACGGATCGAGCTGGCCGCCGAGAATCAGGTCGCCCTTCAGGGTCTGCTGCGTATACCAGTGCAGGCGCGGGGAGGCGACGTAGTAGTCGAGGAATGGCGCCATCACCTCGGTGGTCATCACCTGCATCGGGATCGTGACCACCGGGTATTTCACCCCGAGCATGCGGGCGATCTCGGAAGAGTAGCCCCCGACGGCGACGTGGACCTTGCCGGCGGCGATATTGCCGACATTCGTCCTCACGCCGTTGACCTTCCCGCCCTCGACATAGAAGCCCGTGACCTCCACGCCCGCGCAGATGTCGACTCCGCACCGGCTGGCCGCCTTCGCGTAGCCCCAGAGCGCGGCATCGTGATGAACGGTTCCGCCTTCAGGGTGGAACTGGGCGCCGGCAACGGGCAGTGCCGGCTTGTCGCTCACGTCCAGCGACGGGACCATCTTCTTGACCTCTTCCGGGCCCAGCATGTCGATCTTGATTCCGGCCCGTCGCTGGGAATCGCTCAGCATGCGCATGACGGCGAGTTCCCCGTCGCTGTGGGCGAGCGCGATGAGACCCTTCTTCTGCACCATGAGGTTCCATTCCAGCTCGGCGCTCAGCCCGTCCCACATTTCCAGGCTTTCCTTGTAGAACGGCAAGGTCTCGTGCGCGCGCTTGTTGGCACGGATCATTTCCGTGTTGCGGCCGGAGCCGCCAAAGCCGATATAGCGGCGCTCCAGCACCGCAATGCGGCCCACGCGGTGGTACCGGGCAAGGTTGTAGGCCGCCGCCAGGCCATGCAGGCCTGCGCCGATGACGATCACGTCATAGCGCTTTTCCGGCTGCTTGTAACGCAAGACTGGCTGTGAGGTCGGCATCGGCTCTACTGTGCGGACATTGTCCGGGTTGCACAGCGGCGCCTACCCGGGGCCTGCACGGGCCAGGTGGCGCTCGCCTGATCGAATCCTGCCGGTTTCGACGCCCGGCGCCGGGACACTGACCATCACGGCTGGCGCAGCCTGATGGACCGGGACGTGCCCGCATTCAGGAGCAACCTTCCGGGCGGGTGAATTCCCGTCCAATAGTCGCCCCCCTGGCGCGCAACCTTGCGCGCGGCGAAATCTTGGCGCGCTGCGCCGGTGCGGGGCCGGTGGCGCCCGCCCGGAAGGCGGCTACTCGCCGAAGCGAGCAGCCGGAGCGGGCACCTGCGCCAATCCGGCCAGTGGTCAAATCAGAACGTCCTGGTCACCGTCAGCCCGTAGGTTCGGGGAGCGCGGTAGGCCTCCTGGATGTATCCCAGGTCGGCGGTCAGATCGAACGCATAGATCCGATAGAGCTTGTTGGTCATGTTCTTGACCCACGCGGCGACTTCCCAGCTCTTGGTGGGAACCCACGAAACGCGGCTGTTGAACTGATAGCTGGAGCCTTCCTCCAGGCCGGGCTGATTGAGGTTGTCGAAGAACACCGACGAGCTGTAGTTGGCGTCAACCTGGAAGGCCAGGGTGCCTCCGCTGGCGAGATTCATCGTGTAGCGCGCCATGGCGTTCGCCGTGAAGTCGGGCGCCAGCACCATCTTGCGGTCCCGAATCGCCCCCGACGCATCCTGGACGTCCTTCACCCTTGTATTGAGGAATGCAGCACCGGCCCTCACCAGGAGGGCCTTGGTCCAATAGCCGCTGTACTCGAGCTCGGCGCCATCGATCTTGGCGTCGGCGTTGAACAGCAGCTGCGACAGGTCGCGAAACACGAACGCCTGGTGGTCCTTGTAGTTGTAGTGGAACACCGCGCCGTTGAGCCGATGGGTGCGATCGGCGAACTCCGACTTGAAGCCCGCCTCGTAGCTGGTGAGCTTTTCGGGCTTGACCGAGTAGTCGCGCAATGCGACCGGACCGAAGCCGCTGTTGAAGGTGCCGGCCTTGTAGCCGGTGGAGACGCCACCGTAGAACATCGTGTCGCGGCTCGCATTCCACACCAGCTTCGCAAGATAGGACGTATTGCTCGTATCCTGCTTTGCCAGGTCGCCGATCGTCGACCTGTCGTAAACGACACCGCCGGGAAGAACCCCGATCAGGAAGGTCTGCGACATGTCCTTCTTGTCGTCGGTGTAGCGCAGGCCGGCGTTCAGGGAGAGGCTGTCGGACAGCTTGTAGTCGATCTGGCTGAAGGCGGCCCACGACTTCGTCTCGGTGTCGAAGGCAGTCGTTCCCGAGGGGGCGCCGAAGAAGATGTCGGCGATCGGGCCCGTGAGCGCCTGCGAGCCGTCCGTCTTCAGGCTGAAATAGTAGAGCCCCATGTTCCACTTCAGGGCATCGCTGCTGCCCTCGAGGCGGAATTCCTGGCTGTACTGGCGGGTATTCGAGTCGAACAGCGTGAAGCAGAAGTTGGCCGGTGCGCTGTCGCAATCCTGGCGCTGCCGCTTCTTGAAATCCTGGAAGTTGGTGATGGAGATCAGTTCGGCCTTGCCCAGCCCGACATTGAGGCGCGCCGTGCCCGCGCTGTAGTCCGAGTTGACGTACAGCCCGGGGCTCACGTTGATGTCGTTGAGATTGCTTGTCCCGACGACCACGTTGCGATTGGCTTCGACGACCCGCGAAAGGCCGTCAGAGCCGACATACGAAGGCGCGTAGCGATAGGGGTTGCCGCCCTTATTCTTGTTGCTCGACGTTTCGGCGGAGAGCAGCAGGTTGGTGTCGCTGGAGATATCGAAGTTGAGCTGGCCGCGAATCGCCTTGAGATCGACCTGGTTGGCGTCTTCCGCACCGGGGGCAGGATTCTGGTTCTGCTGGATTCCGTCATTGCGGTGCGCCATCACGGAGACGCGAGCCGAGACCGTGTCGCTGAGGGGCCCGCCGACCGCGGCTTCGAGATTGAGGTCGCCGTAGTTGCCGGCGCTGCCTCTCACGAAGCTGTCGAAGTAGTTGGTCGGCTTCTTCGTGACGTAGTGAATCAGGCCGCCCGTGGCGTTGCGCCCGAACAGGGTGCCCTGCGGCCCCTTGAGCACCTCGACCCGGTTGATGTCGAAGAGCTGGAAGTCGAGACTGGCGAGCGCCCCCTTGTAGACTTCGTCGACATAGATGGCCGAAGGGCTCTCATGGTAATCGCGGAAGTCGTTGAGGCCGACGCCGCGGATGGCGATGTTGGGAATGTTGCCGGTGCCGAACACCGGCGAGATTCTCAGGCCGCTCGTCAGGTCGGCAATGTCGTTGCTGCTTTGAACCCCGGCGTTCACCAGCGTTTCCGCAGAGATGGCGGTGATCGCCAGTGGTGCGGTCTGGGCGGTCTGCGGACGCTTTTGCGCGGTCACGACGATCTGCTCGAGTTTTCCGAGTTCCGGCGCTTCCTGGGGTGCTGCCGCCTTGCCGGGGCTCGCCACGGCCTTTTCCTGGCCAGCCGCGGCAACCTTCTGGGCGGCTGGCGCTTCTTCCGCGGCAGCCGGCGCTGCATCCTGGGGGGGCGGCGCCGCCTGCGCCAATGCGGGCGGAATGGGCCAGAGCAGCAGGCCGCCCGAGGCAAAGAGAGCCTTCACACAACCCTGCCGGAGCGCAAGCGCCTTGCCGCTTCTTGCGCTGCTGTTCTTGATGTCCTTCCGCCTATTCATGGTTTCTTCCCCCGCAACCGAATGGCCGTCATAGAGTGCGGTCCGCTAATGCCCTTCGCCGCGGACCGTCATCCGCCGGCGTTTTTCTTCGCCGAGCGCGCCTCGAAAGGTAGCAGCGGGCCATGGCGCGGAATTGCGGCGGTGCGCCGCTTAATTGCGTTTATGCGCCACATTCCGAATGCGCCCGGGCACCAAGGATCGGGGCGCAGAGCTACGACCCGTTGCCGGGAGGACCGATGGGCCTTCGCCAGATCTTGTACACGCCAACCGTCAGCAGCGGGATCATGTAGACGACAAGGAACCCCCACGCGAGGTTTCCGTAACCCTTTGCGACCAGATCCGCTATGCCGAAACTCGCGAGCGCCATGCTCGCCGTGAGCGCGCCGCCGGCAACGAGGGCGTGAGTCCGGGGACCGCATCTTGAACCACGCCGTTCCATCGACCAGGCATCGAGCCGCTCGTTGACCCCTTGCAGCAGGCCCGCCACGGTCTGGATGATCATGGCAAACAGGACGACGATGTAGACGTACATGAGCCATGGACGATCGAGCTTTCCAATCATCCAGTACGTCGGCAATGCCTGGTCCAGCGACTCGGGATAGGCGGCCATGAACGTGAGGTGGAACACGAGCGCAGGCAAGGCACCGAAAGCGCCCGCGGTGAACGCGCTGACGAAGGCCTCGCCCCGCGTGTTGATGTCCCGCGCGGAATAGAGCAATGCCGGAATGACCGCGACCGTGTAGAGCGCGTATTGCAGGCCGCCAACCAGCCAGTTGCCCCTTGAAGGCGCGTCGCGAAAGGCGGTGGCTATCGACTCGTGATATTGCACGAAGGTGAGCACGCAGAAGATCAGCAGCACCGCCGACAGCGCAACCATGCATACCGCCATCGACTCCTGCAGGAGAGTCCGCCCGAAGTAGTTCAGGGCGACCGTGCCCGCAAACAGCAGGCCGACGCCGATGAGCGAGGGGACGCCCCACTGGTCGTTCAGCACGCTGGCCGCCGCCGAGCCGTTCACGGCGAGGACGACCAGCAGCGCGAGCAGGAACAGGAATTCGAACGTGATCCAGGCCCGCCCGGTGAGCAGCCTGAGAAATCCCCTGTAATCGTATGTCCTGTAGATTCGGGCCAGCTCGAAGCTGAGAAAGTTGGTCAACCCGAATCCGAGCACGAGCACGAGCACCGCGAGAAGACCGCCATTCGGGCCGAAGACACTGATGAATTCGGCGATTTCCCGGCCCGTGCCGTAGGCGCCGCCGAATATCACCGACTGGAAGACCGCCGCCGGAATCACGACGACCCGGAAGAACCTGGTGCTGGTAAGGGATGTCATTGTCGTCGCCCGTAATGGAAAGGCGCCTTCGCCCCGCTTCCCCGGGACTGCGCTTCGCGTGCTCGATAGCCGCAATCAAACTCGCATCGGATCGCGGCGCCGCTTGCCTGAAAATCAATGAACGTCTGCATCAATTGCAGGCGCGTCAGGAACGCATGCGCCTCAGGCGACCCAGGCGCGAGCCGCGAATCGAGAAAGGCGCTAGAAACTAGCGCGGCTTCGGGCTTTCCGATTGCGCGCTGGCGCCAGTGATTTGCTATTGGGCGCCACTAGGGCCTGCGTTTCTTCAACCGGCTCTGCCTGCGCCACTCGCCGGGCGTGACGCCGTACCACCGCTTGAAGGCCTGGTTGAAGGTGCTTTGCTCCCGGTATCCAAGATGGTAGGCAATCGACGAGAGCTGCAGATTGCCGTCCTCGAGCAACTCGGTGGACAGCGCCCTGCGCGTTTCCTCGAGCAGGCCGCCATAGGTGAGGTTCATCTGCGCCAGCTGCCGCTGCACGGTTCTCTTGCTCGAGCGGAGCTGATCGGCAATTATCTCGACCGAAAACTGCCCCGTCGGGAGCGAGCGGCGAATGAGGCTTCGTACATTCGAGGCAAGATCCTCCCGCTTCCATCCGGCCTGGGCGCCGAGCACGGACGTCACCAGTGCCAGAACGTCGGGATCCTGTGCGCGGTTCGGCACCTTGAACGCCGTCGACAGAAATGCGACGCCGTCGATCTCGGAATCGAACTTGGGAACGACGCCGAAGTAATGCGCGTACTTCTTCGGCGAGCTGATCGCCGAATGCTTGAAGTGGACCGCCTTCGGCTTGTAGTCCGCCCCGAGGAACATCCTGGAAGTCTTGACGGTGGTCAGGAGAGATTCCTCGACCCACTGGTTCGAGATGGGCCTCATCGAGTCATTGAGGAAGAACTTGTAGACGAAGGTGTCGCCATCCCGCTCAAGCGACGTTTCGTAGCCGCCGGAGACCTGAACCGAGGCAAAGCGCTGGAACTCCCGCAGGGCCGTCTCGAGATCGGGGGCGTACTTGAGGATCAGGTTGAGCGGCCCAAAGAACGCAAAGTCCCGCGACTGCGCGAGCTCCAGCCCGAAATCGGGTGTCTGGGTCTGATGCGCCGCCAGCTCGTAGCAAGCCAGGATCGCCCTGAAGGGAACCCATCGTTCCGGGTCGCTGGCGGGATTGAAGTCGATTCCCGTCCGCGCAAGCAGCGCGGTCGAATCGACGCCGTGCCTGGCCACGGTTTCCGTCAAGCCGAGCAAAGCCCTGCTGCGACCAAGCGGTTCAATCATCTCGATTTCGGCTGGATGGGTTGCGCAGGCATGGCCGCGTGCCGGGGTAGCCCAAGGATGCACCAAATACTAAGTTACTGGCGCCAAAAAGCAAACGGGGAGCCGATGGCGTCCCTGGTCTGCTCGCGCGCTCCGGCCGACGCCCGTCGATCGGGGCACGACGGGCATCGGACAGCGGGAAGAACATGGAAGCGGACGAGCGCAAGCAAGTCGATGCCGGCTGCCTGTCGCGCACGGAAAACGCCTGTCGAGATGTATCGGCATCCATCGGGGAATGACAATCGGCCTGGCGGCAGGGGTTCTCCCGAAAGCGACGCCAGATCAGCGGCTCAGCGAAGCTGCGGAGGGAAGGTCGCCGCGAGGGCAGGGCTCCTCGCGGGCGGAGGAACTGCCGATGCCGTCCGCCGGCACGCCCGGGGGCATCGAGCCCCCGACGGCCCCCGAAGAGATCGCCAGGCGGAATCGGCTTGCCGCACGTCGCTGCCTGCCCGTCTCGGCAGCTGCCTTCATGAACAAGCCGCCCGATGTCCCGGAAAGCTTGCGCTCGGGGCGGGTGCCGTCAGCTGTTCGCCGCCGCTTCCTTCACGGCGCGCCCGAGGCGACGGAGAAGTTCGTCCACCTCCGATGCCGTGATGATCAATGGCGGCCAGATCACCAGGAACCCGGGGCGGAAAGGCGCCGTGAAAGCGAGCAGCCCATGGCGCACGGCCGCGTGGCGCAAGGCTGTTCCCGTGTCGGCAGACGGCGTCTCGATGCCTGTAAAAAGCCCCAGCTGCCGGCTGCCGGTCACGAAATCCGGGAACTCGCGTTGAAGCGACTGGTACCCCCGGTTCAGCCGCTCGCCCATCGCCACCACGTTGTCGAGCAAGGCGGGGGCAGAGAGCAATTCGAGCGCCTTGGCGGCCACGAGGCACCCGATCTCCGAGCCGGAAAACGTGGAGGGATGGGCCAGCGGAACCTTGTCGACAAACGCCAGCACGCGATCGTTGTACAGGCAGGCCGCAATCGGGTAGTACCCGCCGCCCAAGGCCTTCCCGACGACGGCCATGTCGGGGACGACTCCCCAGTTCTCGAATGAGAACAGCTTGCCCGTGCGGCCCAGGCCAGCCTGCACTTCGTCGAAGATCAGCAACACGCCGAGTTCGTCACAGAGCGAGCGCAATGCCTGCAGGTAGCCGGGGGGCGGCAACAGGGCTCCAGCCGAACCCTGGGCGGTCTCGAGCAGGACCGCTGCCGTGTTGCCGTCGACGGCCCGCGACACGGCATCCACGTCCCCGTAGGGCACCGGCACGATCCCCGGCGTCAGCGGGCCATAGTGCGCGGTGAAACTGGCAGGCGCCGCTGCCAGACCGAAGCCGACGAAGCCGTGATAGGCCTTGTCCATCGTGACGATGTTGTGGCGGCCGGTGGCCCCGCGCGCAAGCTTGCATGCGGCCTCGATGGCCTCGCCGCCGGTGACGGCGAATTGCACGTGGTTCAGGTTTCCCGGCGCCGCCCGGGCGAGCTTCTCGGCTGTCTGCGCGCGAATCGCGGACAGCAGCATCCAGTCGCCCATGTCGGTGTCCCGTGCGGCGGTTGCCAGCACATGGGCGACCTCGGGGTGACGGTGGCCGAGATTGAAGACACCGCCGGCGCTGCGGCAGTCGATGAAGCTCTTGCCGTCGATATCGCTGATCGTGATGCCAGACGCCGGACCCTGAACCAGCCCGTATCCGGCCGTCGTGCGCATCGCTTCCACGCGACCGGAGGAAATGTGGCTGGCAGTCAGGTTGCAGGCGACCTGGCTGGGCGAAAGAACCTCAGACCCCATGGGCGCTCCTTGATGACCTCCAGCCCCTGCAGCCCTCCTGGTTGCCCGTCGTGCCGGCTCGGGGCGCTTGCCGCCTCAAACGGTGTAGTGCACGCGAACGACGGCCTCGCCCAGCGGCGCAAACCTTTGCGCAAAGGCCACGTGGTCCGGGTTGGCGATATAGGCTTTCCAGGCGGCCTCGGAGTCGAAGTCGGCGACGAGCGCATAGTCGTAGGCGTTCTCGATGAGCTTCAGGTTCGGCCCGAACTCGAAGCGCCTGATGCCCTCCACGACATTCGAGATCGCGGCGAATCCCTCGCCGAAGCGCTTGATGTCTTCCGCCGTGACGCCTGGCTTGAACTTGATCAGGGTGATCTGTCGAATCATCGTTCTCCCCCTAGATGGCGCCCTTCAGGGCCTTGGCAAGCGTTGCCACGATCCGGTCGACCTCGTTGCGGGTCACGATGAGCGGCGGCGCGATGAGCACCACGTTGCAGCGCCCGGGCACCGTGTTGGCGTTGCGCCCGAGCAGCACGCCGTCGGCAAGGCAGGCGCCCAGTATCTTCATGACGACGGGATCGCCGAGCGGCGCCTTGGTCCCGCGGTCCGACACCAGCTCGACGCCGGTGATCATGCCCAGGCCGCGGATGTCCCCGACGTAAGGGTGTTCGCCAATCTGTTCGGCGAGGCAGGCGCGGAGATAGTTGCCGACGTCCCTCGCATTGTCGGCCAGCTTCTCCCGCTCGACGATGCTGATGGCCTCGAGCGCCACCGCCGAGGAAACCGGATGGCCCCCGAACGTGTTGATCTGGCGCAAGTGGCGCATGCTGTCCTGCGCACCGGTGAACCCCTCGAACACGTGTTCCTTGACGACCGTCGCGGCGATCGGAGCGTAGCCGCTCGCGAGGCCCTTGGCGAAGGTGAAGATATCGGCCTGTTCCTTCCAGCGCTCGTAGCCGAACATCGTGCCCAGGCGGCCGAACCCGGATACGACCTCGTCGAAGATCAGGAGCACGCCGTGCCGGTCGCAGATCTGGCGGACCAGCGGAATGTAGTTGTCGGGCGGCACGATCACCCCGCCTCCCGACATCAACGGCTCCATGATGAAGGCCGCCACCGTGTTCGCGCCTTCGTGGATGATCGCTTCCTCGAGCAGCCGGGCGCACTCCTCGCCGTGCTCCTCCGGCGTCAACTTGGGGTGGGCCCGGTAGGGATAGGGCGGCATGACATGGAGAAAGCCCGGCGCCGCGGGCTCGGAGCCCGTCCTGCGCTCCGCCTGGCCGGTGGCGGCCATCGCGCCCAGCGTGTTGCCATGGTAGGCACGGTAGCGCGAGATGATCTTGTAGCGGTGCTCTCCCGGCTTTCCCGACTGAAGATGATACTGGCGGGCGATCTTGAAGGCGGCCTCGTTCGCCTCCGATCCGCTGGCGGAAAAATAGGAATGGCAGGGAAAGCCAAGCAGCTCCTGCAGCTTGTCCGCCAGCTGGATGGTCGGCTCGCACGACATGATCGGGGCGAGGTAGTTGAGCTGCTCCATCTGCCGGCGTGCGACTTCGGCGATCTCGCGCCTGCCATAGCCGACGTTGACGCACCAAAGGCCGGCCAGCCCGTCCAGTATCCGGGAGCCATTCGCCGCCGTGATGGTGCAGCCTTCCGCGCTCTTCATGATGGGCACGCTGGCGCCCCGCAAAGGACTGTGCTGGGTCAGCGGGCGCCACAGGTGATCCGGATAGTCGGGTGCCATCGTCTTGTTGGTGTCCATGGGCGGGCACCTGGGAAGTTGTCGGGGGTGCCGGGCTATTCGGCCGATGTCTTGACCCGCATCTCGATCATGCCCTGGGTGAGCGGCGACTTGACGCCCACCGTGACGACATCGACCAGGGAGGAGACCTTGTCGTTGTTGCGCAGGGCAAGATCGATGGCCGCGCGCAGTCCGGATGCATCTTCGACACGCGCGGCGTGCGCCCCGCCGCCTTCGAAGATCCTGCTGTAGTCCATCTTGCGCAGGCTGGTGGCGCAAACGGTGCCCCACATCTCCTTCTGCTGCTCCTGGATCATGCCCCACTGCGCATTGTTGGCGACGAGAATGGTCACCGGCGCATTGTGGTCGATCGATGTCTCCAGCGGCGTGAGGCCCGGCGCAAGGCCGAGAGATCCGTCACCCGTCACGAGCAGGACACGCGAATCGGGGCACGCCATCTTGGCCGCCGTCGCGTAGGCCGGCCCCGTTCCCATCTGCTCCCAGGGCCCCGGGTTGATGATCGCCCTGATCTTCCTGCCCTCGAGCGCCCAGATGCTCAGTGCCGTCTCGAACCAGCAGGCGATGTCGCCGCCGTCGATCACCATGATGTCATTCTCGCCCAGCGACGAGAGCACCTCGTAGCACAGGGCGACGGGATGGACGGGACCTTCCTTGCGCGCGAGGAGCGGCCTGAACTCGTCGGTGCTCTGCTGGCGGCGCTGCCGGATCGAGGATGTCCACTCTGGATCGACCGACATCAGGCCGCTCTCCCCGTTCAGGGCCTTGAGCAACATCTGGATGTCGCTGCAGATGCGGGTGTCGACGAGCATGTTGTCGCTGAGCTCGCGCGGCGTCGGGTTCACGGCCACCATGTGCAGCCCGGTGTTGAAGATCGGCGCCTCGCCGAAATTGAGCGGGAAATCCAGGCGCCCGCCGAGGAAGAGGACCAGGTCGGCATCCTTGCCCAGGCAGTGCGAACAGGGGTTCTGGTGATAGTCGACGATCCCCATGTTGTTGGGATGCGACATGTCGTAGGTCTTGAGATGGGTCGTCGGCACGAAGATCGGAATGCCGTAACGCGTCGAGAAGGCCTCCATCTCCTGCTCGGCGTGGCTGAACCACACTCCCGGACCCGCGATGATGACGGGCTTCTTCGACCTGGCCAGCAAGCCCTTCAGCTCATCGACATCCGCCGGATTGGGCGCGGGCTTGTGCACCTTCTTCCTGCGGGTGTCGTAGCGCCGCGCGCCGGCGGGTTGCTCGAGGCTCACCTTGCCGGAGAAGAGGAAGTTCGTGGGGATCACCAGCTGGACCGGGCCGGTCGGCTGGTTGATGGCGATGTCGAAAGCCTTGTCGAAGAACCACGCGATGCGGTGCGGCTGGTTGACCTCGATCGCGTACTTGGTCATGCAGCGCACGACTTCCGCCTGGGGCATTTCCTTGAAGCCCTTGTTGTCGAAGTTGTTCGTGTTCGAGGAGGCGCTGATGAAGATGACCGGATCGCCGACATGAAAGGCTTCCGCAACGGCCGAAACGTAGTTGGTGAAGCCGCTCGGCTCCGCCAGGCAGACCGAGGGTTCGCGAGTCAGCCGGGCCATGGCGGCGGCCATGAATCCGGCTTCCAGCTCGCTTCGGCAGCCGATCACCTCGATCCCGTACTCGACGCATCCCATGTAGACCGGGTTGATGAAGCCGCCGCAGACGGAAAAGATGCGCTTGATTCCCTTGTCTGCCATGGCCTTGGCCAGCAGATGCCCGCCGCTGATCTTTCCGCTGAGTGCCTTCTTGGTTTCGGACATTTTTTCCCCGCCTTCGAAATTCCTTGCGATCAGGAATGAGTTGATGCAGCCGTTTGCCGCGCGCAGGCCGGACCGGCGCGCAAAATGCTGGCCTGAAGGGTAGGATCCGCCCTCAAAAGCCGCTTACTATTTGGCGACATGATATTGTTTAATGGCGCCAGTTCGCCGGGGCGCCCCGGGCCGCGTGACAATCCGGTCGCCATTGCTTCCTCCGCGGCTTGCCGCGCGGCGAAGGGCCCGCGCGTTGAAGGGTTCAGCGAACATCCGGCGCCGGCACCGGCGACACGCCCTGCTCCATTGCCGCGGCGTGCTGCGCAGCCAGGGCCCCCTGGTACCCCTCGCGCTCCTGCAGACGGTCCCAGTACCTGCGAATCGCCGGCTTGAACCGCTCATGCAGACCCAGATGGCCTGCCAGCAACAGGGCATAGCCCACCGAAATGTCTGCCGCCGTGAAGCGGCCCGCACAGAGGAACGGCTCGCGTTCCAGCAGAGGCTCGAGCGTCCGTAGCCGGGCGAGAAACCATCTTGCGTAGTCCTCGACCATCTGCGGCTGTCGCCGCTCGGGCGGCTCAAAGTGCGCGTAGCGGAGCACGAGGGTCTGCGGGAAGGTAAGCGTGGCTTCACCGAAGTGCAGGAAGTTGAGATAGGCACCGTAGTCGGCCTCGTCGACCGCGACGTCCATGCGCGCCCAGGGATGGCGGGAGGCGAGGTACTGACAGATGGCCGAGGACTCCGTCATCCGCACCTCGCCGTCAATGAACGCCGGCACGGTACCGAGCGCGTTGACGTCAAGGAAGCCGGGCGCATGCACGCGCGGCGGGAAAGGATGCATCTTCAACTCGTAGGGCAGCCCAAGCTGCTCTGGACGAGCCAGATGAGGTTGGACCATCTGGTCACTGGCTTAACAGCAGCGGCAAGCCTTACTACGATCGAGAACGAGTCGAGATAGCCGCCTATCGAATCGGCCTCCAAAAGAAGCGACCGTCAGATGCGCAGTGGCAAAAATGGGTAGATAGCCCGCGGCCAAGTTCCTTGCCTGTTATTACCTTCGACTTTCACAGGCTAACGGAAACTTTTCTGCCAGATCTATCGCGGCCATTTTGGTCGTTGCGCCTCTCACATCCAGTGTTTGGCAGGCAACCAGGGGCTCACGATAAAGAGCTTCAACTAATTGACGACTGTTTAGTTGGCCTTGCCACTGTTGCTCTTGGAGTTGATGTCAAGAACTCGAGCGACCTTGATCAACTCCTAAATGAGCTGTCCCTCAAGGCCTCATCCTTGCTTGGGACAAACTGGCCTGGCAACGTCGTAGTAAGGCCAGTCCACCGAAGCAGCTACGTCTCCAAGGCGACAAGCAAGAAGGCGGTTGAGAAATTCATGGCTGCCTTGTCATTGCTTCACGCCGGCGCCGTCAGAGAGCCCACTGGAAACCGCGTAAACATCCGGGAGCTCCTCGTGGCCGCGCCCCTCATGCGCTTCGACTGCAAGGGTCTTACAAGAACCTAAGCGTAGATTTACAAAGCCCACAATCGGCACGAGCTTTGTTTCTACGGCTGAATCGGCTTCTGAAGTCACCGCGCGCGTTTCGTCGCGCACGACAGCCAAGTTACCGTTCAAACGCCGCTCCGCAAGCCCTTGATTTTTCACGTGCCCGTGCGAAGATCGCTCTTCGCAGAAACAGAGAATATCGGGGGGAGAGAGGGCAAAACGGCCGGAATCGCGGCCCCCACGGATGGGACCACTCTTCGCACACGTCGCCAAGGTCCCGGAATCCTTGGGAAATTCCGGACGAAAAAAAGGCCAGAGGGTGAGTCTGGCCTTGAACGAGTGGTGGCGGGGTGGCGACGCACCTTGACGCGGGAATGCCCCGATAATCGACCATCAGAGATCACTAGCATCAGTGTAATAATCAGCGACTTAGGACTCGCTACGCGGAGAGTAAAGAAAAAGATTGAAGTCTAGCTAAAGCGCTCTTGTCGATTCCGTGTGTACAACGTCGCCAGTGCGGGAACTCTACTAATTACGACGCCTCGAGATCTCAACCGCTGATGCTCAGCTTCCCAAAGAAGCGGCGGCGGTCGAGGGTGGGGCGCACGAACAGGATAGCTAGGCGGCCAGGTACGTTCAAATCGGGAAGACGACTTCCTCGAGTTGCGTCGACCACCCAACCATCGAAAATGTAGGCAACCCGCGGGTAATTCCGGCGGCTTCCACTCTCAAGGGGGATGGTGGCGCCACTCCGGCCTTCAACGGGTTGCAGGCTCATTCTAGATAAGGGCCGGACCGCGTCAAGCCCTCGCAATCTCAGTCCGTGGCCTTTGCCAAATGAGTGCCGGGCGGGCGTGATTGAGGGCGCGGTTCCGGCGCAGCCGGTGACGTACCGTCTTCGCGTGGCGATCCCTTCGCCCGGCCGGTCTCTAAACCGACCGGGTACCTGGAACTCACCGTCTACTGGGGAAGGCCTCGATTTTGAGCGCCGGGGGCGGCGGCGACAAGGTAGCGGGAACTTTGAGAAACACTACCGCCGCATGGAAAAGAGGAACAGCCCAATCCCTCCCAATGTGGCGATCGACGAGACAATGAGTCGCAACGACAGGGGCTCCGCCAGAAGAACGCCTCCGGCGATCGCGGTGATGGCAGGCACGCTCAACTGCATCGTCGATGCACTGGTCGCCGTGATCTCGCGAACCACCGTATACCAGATGATGTAGCCGACTCCCGAAGTGACTGCGCCGGACGCAGCTGCGCACAAGGCCCCAATCGTGTCGATGGAGAAGTAGTCACTCCATGCCAGGCTTACGACGACGGCGATAGGCAGGGCACGAATGAAATACCCGGCGTTCGTCGCAATCGGATCACCACGACTCCTTCCGAGCAGTGAGTACGTCCCCCACGCCAGCCCCGATCCAATCATGAGAATCGCTGCTCCGTACGGTGGCGCCGCTAGTCCCGGCAACAGCAGGGCGACGAGGCCGGCGATGGCGATCACTATGCCGAGAACTTGTGGACCTCGGAATCGCTCGCCAATCCAGACGCCATAACCAATCATCGCAGCCTGGGCGCCTCCGAACAGCAGCAATGCTCCCGTGCCTGCGGTCAACTTCTCGTAGGCAAACGAAAAAGCGAACGCGTAGGTCACCAAGACGAGGGCGCCCATCCAATCGCCCTGCACCACGGCTCCTGACGCCCGGCAGCGCGCGAAGAGAAGGAGTACCGCGGTTCCCGAGGTCAATCTCAACGTAGTGAACGTAGCCGCGTCAATCGATGTGTCCTTGAGTGCGATACGGCACAGAAGGGAATTTCCCGCAAATGCGACCATCGCGAGCACCGACAGAACGCATATCGTCGCCTTCGATACACGTCCAACGGGCCCGCGCCCTGCAGCCTCGATCGGCGTGCTGCGCAACGACATCAACTATCGCTCCGAGTCCGAAGGCGTGCCGCCACCGCCTGCCGCGTTGCGGTGAATGTGGCAAGAAGCATCAAACTGCGGGATAAACCGACCATCACGCCTCAAATTCGATGCCGCAAGTGCGCGCGGCCGCTTGAATAGTGTTCACGAGCAGCATCGTGACCGTCATAGGCCCCACCCCGCCAGGCACAGGCGTGATGTGGGATGCCTTCTGCCGCACTCCCTCGAAATCGACGTCCCCTACCAGCCGACCGTCCTCCAGGCGGTTGATCCCCACGTCGATGACCACGGCGCCAGTACGCACCATCGGGGCCGTGATGAGGTTGGGCTTTCCTGCCGCGACAACGAGGATATCCGCGAGAATCGTGTACTGGGCGAGGTCGCGGGTCCGAATGTGAGTGATGCTTACCGTCGCTTCCCGCTTCATGAGCATCATCGCCATGGGCTTGCCCACGATGTTGCTCGCTCCGACGACGACGACATTCTGCCCTGCGATAGGAACCCGCGTATGCTCAAGGAGGCACAGCACCCCGTAGGGGGTGCATGGGGGAAAGACCGTGCTGTCGGCCACAAGCGCACCGACATTGTAGAGATTGAATCCGTCGACATCCTTGCGAACGTCGATCGCCTCGATCAGGCGCCGTGTGTTGATGTGCGCCGGGACCGGCAGCTGAACAAGGATTCCATGGATCGAGGGATTCGAGTTCAGCTGCCCGATACGGCCCAGTACCACTTCTTCGGGAGCATCTGCGGAAAACTCGTGAACCTCCGAGTGTATGCCGATCTCCTTGCAGGCCTTGGTCTTGCGGCCGACATACACTCGTGAAGCAGGGTCGTCGCCCACGAGAACAACGGCTAGTCCTGGCACGATGCCGCTGACCGCCAACGTCTCGGCGCGCCCGCGCCACCGCGAGCGCACCTCTTTCGCCACTGCGTTTCCATCAATGATGTTCGCTGTCATCTACGCCTCCGCCTCCGGTCGCCCATCAGGGTGACGCTCAGAACAGCCCGACGATCTTGCCGTCATCGTTCACGTCGATGGAGCAGGCGGAGGGCACCTTCGGCAGGCCCGGCATCGTCATGATGTCGCCGCAGACCATGACGACGAACTCGGCGCCCGCCGCCAGCCGCACCTCCCGGATGTTGACCACGTGGCCGGAGGGCGCGCCGCGCAGCTGCGGGTCGGTGGAGAACGAGTACTGCGTCTTCGCCACGCACACCGGGTAGTGGCCGTAGCCCGACTCCTGGAGCTTCTTGATCTGGCCGCGCACCTTGGAATCGGCGGTGATGTCGGAGGCGCCGTAGATCTTGGTGGCGATGGCCTTCATCTTGTCCCAGAGGGGGAGCGACTCCTCGTAGACGTACTTGAAGTCGTTGGGCTGCTCGCACATCGCCACGACCTCGCGCGCGACGTCGGCCGCGCCCTTGCCGCCGTCGGCCCAGTGGCGCGCCAGCACCACCTTGGCGCCGTGGTGGGCGAGCTTGTCCATGAGAAGCTTCACCTCCGCGTCGGTGTCCTCGGTGCGGTGGTTGATCGACACCACGCAGGGCAGGCCGTAGTTGTTGCGGATGTTGTTCACGTGCCGCTCGATGTTGGTGATGCCCTTCTCGAGCGCGGCGAGGTTGGGCTTGCCCAGCTCCTTCACGTCGATGCCGCCGTGGAACTTGAGGGCGCGGATGGTGGCCACGAGGACCACGGCCGAGGGCCTCAGGCCCGCCTTGCGGCACTTGATGTCGATGAACTTCTCAGCGCCGAGGTCCGCGCCGAAGCCGGCCTCCGTCACGACGTAGTCGCCGAGCTTGAGCGCCGTCCGCGTGGCGAGCACCGAGTTGCAGCCGTGGGCGATGTTGGC
>Ga0075471_10000089_pt1 | contig 41190 bp, 48 predicted proteins | sample DEB19_08_DNA_2_FD_74787 | JGI IMG/M metagenome (GOLD analysis project Ga0075471, IMG submission 74787) | Aqueous microbial communities from the Delaware River and Bay under freshwater to marine salinity gradient to study organic matter... | ecosystem: Environmental > Aquatic > Marine > Coastal ...
GCCGACCCGCTGGTCCACGATCGCATCTGCGCACGACTCGGCGCATTTGTCGCGATCGAAGGTGAAGCGGTTCGAGCGTCAGCGCCCCGATGGCGTACAGCCACCTGCGTGCTCTACGCCGGCGACGATCGTGCGGTCGACCCAGCAGGCAGCCGCGAGTTCGTCTCGGCGGCACCGTCCAACATCGTGAGAGCCCGGTGCTTTCCCGAGATGTACCACGAGATCTTCAACGAGCCCGATCGGGCTCTCGCCCTCAGCGTCCTCGAAACAGCGCTCGCTGACGTGGCGTGATAAGCGCCCAGATGATTGCGGCCGACACCGCGACAACACCCGAGATCGCCGCAATACGAACGCCCTCGGTGATGCGCTCGTCTCCGAGAAACACACCGATTGCTGCCCAGACGAACACTGCGCCATAAGTCGCATTGCGCGTCACGGCAACCATCCACACGTAGACGCCTGTCGCGCCACACACGGTGGCGAGCGCCCAACCGTCCATCGACAAGCCGAACGGATACCAGCCCATATCAAAGAAAAGTGTGGCGACGTTCACGAGGGTTGCTGTCGTGATCCAGCCGAAATAAATAGCGAACACGCCATCGACGCAGAGAAACTCCCCAGTCGAGGGCGGAGAGAGCCGACGCAAGCGCGTGAAAATCACGATGAGCGTAGCGAGGATGAACAACATGATCACGACGCTCAACAACACCTGCCGGTAGTGCCAGGCGAAAATCCAGGCGGCATTGCCGAGGGCGTTGAGGAGATAGGGGTTGGTGATCGTCGAGATGCGGGAGCGCATCCGGGGCGAACCGCGCCACGCGGAGATTCCGAAAGCGAGCAGCCCAAGGTAGATGATGGACCAGATCGAGAACACCCAGCCGGGCGGCGTGAACCCGGTCGGATAAAGTCGGGAGAGCTCGCCGGTGTTGAGTCCGTTGATCGGAACGATATTGGCTGCGGCGTTCACGAGAAGTACCATGACCGTCGCAAGCAGCGGAACAAAGGTGCGATCCATATGACGACCTCCTGGCGTGCCATCATACTCACATCGCTGCTCGGGCTAGGAGCTTGCTCGACGATGACTCTGGACGGCCGCCTTATCGATACCCGCTATCAAAGCACTAATCACGACAGCCGGGTGCGTTATTTGATCCTGCACTTCACGCAGCTCGACTTCGAGCGCTCGGTTGAGGCGCTCACCCGTGCGCAGGGTCCTCGACGGGTCAGTAGTCACTACCTCATCGGCCTCGAGCCTCCGACGATTTACCGATTGGTCGACGAAGATCGCCGCGCCTGGCACGCGGGCCAAAGTTTCTGGCGCGGGGACACCCAACTCAATGCGAGCTCGATCGGCATCGAGATCGTAAACATGGGGGACGACGCGGCGCCGGGCGTCAATTTCGTCGATTACCCCACTGCGCAGATCGATGCCGTCGTCGCCTTGGTGCGCGACATCGTCACGCGACATCGCATCGCGCCGCACCGGGTGCTCGGGCACAGCGACATCGCACCGCAACGCAAAACCGACCCCGGTCCGAAGTTTCCATGGCGCCGCCTCGCCGAAGAGGGACTCATTCCGTGGCCCGACCCGGCAGCCGTCGCCTCAGCGCTGCCCGCCCATCAGGCGGCCCTACCGGCCGTGAGCTGGTTTCAGCAACAGCTCGACGCCATCGGGTTCGAGATCCCGCGGCACGGCGAGTTCGATGAGGCCACTCGCCGGGTGATTGCCAATTTCCAAATGAAATATCGGCCCGCCAAGTTCGATGGCCAGCCAGACGCCGAGACGGCCGCCCTGCTCGAGGTGGCGGGACGCCCCTCGGGTTGGCTCATTCGCGATCAGTCGGGCGCCTGGGTGCCCTACAAGCCCGATTAACGGTCTCTTGCCTTAGGGAACCGCGTCGAACGACGGCACCACGGTGGGGGTCGGAGTCCCGGTCGCCGGCAGGCTGCTGTTGCCGAGCTGTTTGGCGGTGTTATCGCCCCAGGTCCAGGTCGTGCCCTCGGCTCCGATGGCGGCCGCATACGACAGCCCACCGATATCCACGGCAATCGCGCCGCTCACCACGCTGACGGCTGCGAACGTGTTTCGGGCAGTCGTTCCACCATCGCCGAGCGAGCCCGCGTCATTGGCGCCCGAGGCGACCAGCAACCCATCCGAGCCGAGCACCATCGTGCTCTTTTCGCCCGCCGCCGCATCGATCACGTTGCGTCGAACCGCCGAAGGCACACCCACGTCGGCGGGGCCCGTCGAACCTAAACCGAGTTGGCCGTTCGCATTTTCACCCCAGAGGTAGAGCCCTCGGCGCTGACTGATGGCGAGCGAGGTATCCCCTCCGGCCCGAATACGCTGCATCTGAGTGAGCCCGGTCGGCGTAGGCACCCGCGCAGGCTTGAAGCTGCCGTCGCCGATTTGTCCGGAGACATTTGAGCCCCAGGCCCAGACGCTGCCGTCGAGACGTAAGGCGAGAATGTGATTGTTGCCCGAGGCGATCTGGACGACGCTCACGATGAGGCTCGCCACCGGCTTGTTCGCCGGCTCGCGACCACCGTCGCCCAGCTGGCCGAAATTATTGGCACCCCAAGTAAACACGCGACCATCTTCGAGCAGCGCCACCGAATGCAGCCGCCCGGCGGCGACCGCCACCGCAGGCGCCGGCAAGCTCACCTTGGCCGGCAGCGACCTGAAGAGCAGATCGCCGAGCCCAAGCTGACCCGAATCGTTGCCACCCCAGGCGTACACGTCGCCATTGTCGAGCAGTGCGAGCGCGTGCGAGCCACCTGCGGCGATTTGTCGAGCGGTGCGGCCAGAGGGCAAGGTCACCGTGCCGATCGTGTCGCTCGCGGAAGTGACCGTGCCATCGCCACGCTGTCCGTCGTTGTTGTAGCCCCAGCTCGCAATCGTTCCGTTGCTGCGGCGAACCAAGGTGAAAGAGGTCGCGGCCGCTCCAGATTTTCCGAGTACGACTTGGGCGGCGGCTGAGGGCACCGCAGCGATGCTGCCCGCGACGACGCGAAGTGTCGCGGCATTGCTCGTGACACTGCCCAAAGAATTGCTGATCACGACCGAGTATTCGACGTTATCGTCGCTGGCCGCTGCGGCATCCACGCGCAGCACTCGACTCGTCGCACCTGTGATCGCGACACCGTTGCGACGCCACTGGAACTGCAAGCTTCCGCCCGTAGCATTCACACCGAACGACACAGGATCACCCTCGACCACCGTCTGCGAGACGGGCTGCACGGTGAGCGCAGGGCTCGACAGTACGGTGATCGTGACCGACTGACTCGCCACCACCCCGCCCGGATTGACGACGAGCGCCGTGAAGATCGCTCCGTCATCGGCCGCGACCGTCGTCGTGATGGTGTAAGTCGCAGCATTCGCGCCTGCGATCGGTTGATCGTCACGCAGCCATTGATATTGAAGCTGCTCGCCCGTGGCCGTGACCGAGAATGTCGCTGCCGCACCCGCGTTCACCGTTAGGGCGCTCGGCTGCGCGGTAATCGTCGGACCCGGTTTGACCGTCAGTGTGGCTTCGCTGCTCGTGACCGAGCCTTGAGCGTTCGTCACCCTGATCGAAAATTTTGCGCCGTCGTCGGCCAACGTCACGGCATCGGTGACATAACTCGTGCCGGTTGCGCCCGCGATCGCCACGCCGTTACGCAGCCACTGGAAGCTGAGTGGCGGCTTACCCGACAGACCTAAATCGAACTTGACCTGCTGCCCCACGAAGGCCACACGATCTTTGGGCTGATCGGTGATCGTCGGAGCTTCAGGCCCCGCACTGGAGAGACAGCTCGACAGCGCGAGCAGAACGGACAGGGCGAGTGCCGGCCTCAAAAGGCGGCTGAAAAAGGCGCGGAGTGACATCCGCGCGATTCTATCCGAACTGCGGCTTAAGCGCCCCGAGCGCCCCGATCGTGAAAAGCAGCACCCAGAGCACGACGAGCGCCCAGGTGCCCTTGCGCATCAGCAGCTGAAACTCAGCGTTATCTGCAGCGGTGGCACGATCGGCCGAGATGGCGGGAAGCGCAGAGCGATAGGCCTCTCGGATGTAATAGCGCACGAAAATCCCGCAGACCATGCCGCCCGCGAAGAGCAGCACCTTGAGCGCGAGCCAATGCGTGGGATACGGCCAGCCTGCGACCAACGACCATAATCCGGTGCCGGCGAAGAACGCGATCAGCGGGTACCGCACGCGCCAGTCCCAACGCGCGAGCGTCGCGCCCTCGGGCGATTGACGGCGCCAATGGACCAGCCACATAAACCAGAACCAGACCGCCGAGACGATCCAGAGCAAAACCATCCAGATTCCCGAGATCGGGACGAGGCCGAGCATCGCCGCCAAGGTAAACCCGAGCGGGACCGACATGATCATGGCGTTGCGAACGTGCTGATCGACGTCGAGCAGAAAATCCCACAAGCGCATGCGCTCGGCACCCGAGAGGGAGGTTGTGCGGGCGACGTAATGGGTCAAGGCATTGATCACGAGCTCGCTGCCGAGCCAATAGCCCATGACAAGAACGTGGGCCCATTTAACGAGTGCGTAAGTGGTCATGGGGAAATACGTTAGCAACACAGTGCGGATGACCCGTCCGCAGAGCGGCAACCGGTGTAAAGTTCGGTTTCACTTCCGGTAACGTAACAACCATGCGAACCCTGACTCACGCCCTGGTGGCCCTACTACTCACGATCTTGGCTCCGCTCGCTGCGGCGCAAGGTTTTTCATTGGCGCCGCTGCCCTATTCTTACGATGCGCTCGCGCCAGCCATCGATGAGCAAACCATGCGTATTCACCATGGTCGTCATCATCAGGCCTACGTCGACAATCTCAATAAGGCTGTCGCCGCGGCCCCTGCACTCGCCGGGCTCTCGCTCGAAGCACTGATGGCGCAGATTTCCAAAGCGGGCGATGCCGTGCGCAACAACGGCGGTGGCCATTGGAACCACACGTTCTTTTGGCAATCCATGACTCGCCCCGGTCAGGGTGGTTCGCCCTCGCCCGAGCTGCTCGCGGCGATCAACCGCGACTTTGGCTCGCTCGATCAATTCAAGGCCGCTTTCAAGGCCGCTGGCCTCGGTCGTTTCGGCTCGGGCTGGGCCTGGCTGATCGTCACGACCAACGGCAAGCTCAAAATTACTTCGACACCCAACCAAGACAATCCTTTGATGGACATCGTCGCCGATCGTGGGCAACCGATCCTCGGTAACGATGTGTGGGAACACGCCTACTACCTGCAATATCAAAATCGTCGGGGCGATTATCTCGACGCATGGTGGCAGGTCGTCGACTGGAGCACGATCTCGCGCCGCTACGCCGACGCCCAAAAAGACGCTCAAAAATAAGAGCCCCTCGAGGCCACGGACGGCATGCTGAAGTTCCTCAAATCCGACATCGGAGCGGGCACGCTGCTCGTCGTGGCTGCGATCATCGCAATGGCGCTCGCCAACTCGCCGCTCGCCGAGTTCTATACGGGCACTTTAGACACGCGCATTCGCATCGGACTCGACGGTTTCGGCCTCGAAAAAACCGTTCACCTCTGGATCAACGATGCGCTGATGGCGGTGTTCTTTCTGCTGGTCGGGCTTGAGATCAAACGCGAGCTACTCGAAGGCGAACTCTCCGATCGACGACGCGCGGCGCTGCCGGTCATCGGCGCGATCGGCGGCATGGCGGTTCCAGCGGCAATCTATGCCGCCATCAATTTCAACAGCCCGAGCACCTTGACGGGTTGGCCGATTCCCTCGGCAACCGATATCGCATTCGCCATCGGCGTCTTGTCGCTCGTGCGGCGCCATATCGTTCCAGGATTGCGCGTTTTTTTGCTCGGTCTCGCGATCATCGACGATCTCGGCGCCATCATCCTGATCGCCATCTTGTTTACGGCCGATATCTCGAGTCAGGCGCTATCGCTCGCGGGGCTTTGCATCGCAGTGCTCGCCTTGTTCAACCGCTTCCGGGTCGAACGCCTCTGGCCATATCTCGCAATAGGCGTGGTGCTTTGGCTCGCAGTGCTCAAGTCGGGCGTACATGCCACACTCGCGGGAGTGGTCATCGGCATCATGATCCCGCGCAAAGCGATGCCCAAACTCGAGCGCACGCTGCACCCCTGGGTGACCTTCGGCATCATGCCGATCTTCGCGCTCGCCAATGCCGGCGCCTCACTCGAAGGTGTAGGCCTGCACACCTTCATCGAGCCGGTCGCACTCGGCATCATTCTCGGGCTATTCGTCGGTAAACAGCTCGGTGTGTTTACCGCGTGTTGGCTCGCTGTGCGTAGCGGTATCGCTCAACTGCCCGCAGGCAGCACTTGGGCGACCTTGCACGGCGTGGCGATCGTCACTGGCATCGGATTCACCATGTCGTTGTTCGTAGGCTCGCTCGCATTCGGCTCGAACGAGTACGACACGGCGGTGAGACTCGGAGTGCTGACCGGATCGACGCTCTCTGCGATCGTCGGTTGCACCTGGTTGGTGATGCTCGGCCGCAAGCGCTAACGAGCGCTCAATTCTTTGAGATCGATGCGACTTAGAGTCGCGGGTCGGCCGGCGACATCACGAGCGAGAGTGGGTCGAGCCGACGTGCACCCTCGAAAATTTTGACGTAGCCCGGATCATCTAGACGATCGATACGGACGAGAGTGCGCGCGCGGGGCGCATGGATGAAACGCCCATCGCCCAAATAAATGCCGACATGAGAATTGGCGGCGCCACGCGTGTTGAAAAACACGAGGTCGCCCGGACGAAGATCAGACTCGGCGACGGGTGAACCGACGGACGCCAACTGACGGGACGTGCGCGGCAGAGCAATACCCAGCGCTTCGCGATACACGTGATTGACGAGCCCGCTGCAATCGAATCCGCTCGCCGGATTGCTGCCCCCGAAACGATAGGGCACGCCGATGTTCTGTAGCGCACGATTGACCACGCCCTGCATCATGATCGATTGAAGGCTGAACACCGGCGACACCTGCTCGGCGGGCCGATCGGCCTCGGAGTTGGCGAGAACCGGCTGCGCATGCGCGACGATCGCCGCAGCCAAGGCTGCGATCAGGGCGGGTCGGTTGCGAGGGGAGGTTCGGGCCGGCATGGGTCTCGAGTCTCGGGTCCAGCAGGTTTCGGGTCGGGGAGTTTATCGACCCCGACCGAGCGTTGCCACACTGACAGCCGCCCGACGGGGGAGTTCCCCACAGAGCGACCTCGGCGCCCAGAACCCCCGAGGGCCGAATAGAATGCCGTTATGGTCGACCACGCCGAACGGACCGCATTCTGGCAGCTTCAGTTCTGCGTGTTTTTATGGGGTTTTACGGCCATCCTGGGCCGCCTCATCACCCTCCCTGCGACGGCACTCGTCATCTGGCGCATGGTGCTTGCGACAGCCCTCCTCGCGGTCCTGCCCCGGGTCTGGCGCGGTGTGCGGGGGCTGGACCGCCGCACCCTGCGGCATCACGCCATCGCCGGATGCGTGATCGGGCTGCACTGGCTCGCCTTTTATGGCTCGATCAAATTGTCGAACGCCTCCGTGGCTGTCGCCTGCCTCGCCCTCGGGTCGGTGTTCGCCGCAATCCTCGAACCGATGGTCACGGGGCGCCGGCATGATCGCAGCGAGTTCATCTTGGGGGTGCTCGCCATCCCCGGTGTCGTGCTGCTCTTCGGCGGCGTCCCACTCGAGATGCGAAGTGGCATCGTCGCGGGTATCGCGGCGGCGGCACTCTCCGCGTTGTTCGGCAGTCTCAACAAACGCCATCTCGATCCGCAGGCCGACCCCGCCGCCGTGACCGCCATTCAAATTGGTCTCGGCACGGTGTTCATCACGGGGCTGGGGGTGATCGCTTTCGGTACAGACGTCGCGTTTGCAGCGCCCAAGGGTGCCGACCTCGGCTGGCTCATGGTGCTGGTGGTGGCCTGCACTCTTCTGCCGTTCATGCTGTGGCTTCGCGCGCTGCGTCACGTGAGCGTGTTCACGACACAACTCTCGCTCAACCTCGAACCGGTTTATGCAATTGCCTTGGCAGCCCTGCTCTTTCGCGAATACGCCGATCTCACGCTGACTTTTTATCTCGGCGTCGTGATCATCATCTCGACCGTCTTCATCCAGCCAAAAATTTTGAAGCGATGACGATGTATCTACCCTCGCCGGCTCGCGCACCGACCACCGATACGCTCGAAAATTTTTGTGCGAACATCAACCGAGCCTTACCCGACGTGGCACTGACACCCGACAGGCTCGATGTCCGTTGGATCGGACTCGATGCGCCGAGCACGCGACGGGTTTTCGAGCTGATTCGACACGGTGACAAACGCGGTACGTTCTCGCTGCCCTGGATCATCGAAAGAACCGGCGGTCGCGTTCCCCATATCGGCAACTGGATCACCCTCGTCGATCTCTCGGGCTGTCCGATCTTGTTGACTCGAACGGTGAGGGTCGATTCTGCGATCTTCGGCCGCGTCGAGCCGCACCACACCGCGATCGACGGCTCGGCGGTGCGCGATCTGGCGGCGTGGATACCGCTGCATACGGCCTACTGGAACACCCACCTCGCCCCGTTCGGGCTCTCGGTCACCCCGGAGATGCCATTTTGGATCGAGGAATTCGTTCTGGTGTACGACGCCGAAAACTGCGGTATAACCGGCGCCGGAGGGTGAATCCATGTCAGGTACTGCAAAAAAAGGCATTAAGGCGCGGCTCATCTCCTGGGCCATGAAGAAAATGATGGCCGGAGCCGGCGGCCCCCCAGGCTCGGGCGGTGGCGGCCCGCCGCCGTGGGTCAAGGCGATGATGGCGGGTGGCGGTAATCAAAGCATGGCGGCCATGCTCGCGACCTCGAGCGGATTCGAAGGTCGCGAAAAATTATTGGGTGATGCAGTGGCCATGGCGCTACGTACGCTCGATGACAACACGCCGTACCCGCACGACATGAACGACGCGCTGGTCAAAATGCATCTGAGCTCGGTGCAGTTCGCAAAAGACAATGGCCGTATCGCCGACTACGTCGCCCACGACGTGAAGACCATGCAGCCCATGCTGCAACGCCTCAAAGGCATGATCGAAAAAACCGGCGAAAAAGAAATCGCGCTAGCGGGCATCTTCGATCGCACCACCTGTCTTTATCAGCTCTGCCTCGATCTCAAGTCTGAGCCCGGCAAGCGATCGTTCACGTTCCCGTACTCCAAAGTGCTCGAGCGCTCACGTCAAACGGGCGAGTTCAGTCTCACGGATCGCGACGTGCACGAGCTCTGGATGAAGCCGCGGATTAAAGGTTACGCCGAAGTTCTCGGAGTCACGCTCGATATTTCCGACATCGGACCGGACAACAAAGTCACGGTTGCTCTGGCCGCCTGATTCTCAAGGCGCGTCGGGCTGAGACTCGGGTGCGGCCTTGATGAAGGGCGCGAGGCTTCGGCAGTGCGCATCGATGGCCACGAGCGTCGGATAGGGCGAGAGATCGCAACCGAAGCGTCGGGCGTTGTACATCTGCGGTACGAGGCAGGCATCGGCCAGCGTCGGGCGATCGCCGAAGCAATGGCGTCCCTCCTTAGATCCGCGCTTCACCTGTACCTCGAGCGCTTCGAATCCGATCCCGATCCATTGACGGATCCAACGCGTGACCGCCTCATCGCTCGCACCGAACTCGCTGCGTAGGTAGTTGAGCACGCGCAAATTGTTGAGCGGGTGAATATCGCAGGCCACGCTGAGCGCCATCGCCCGGACCGTCGCACGATCCGCCGGACTACTCGGTAGCAAGGGCTGCTCGGGGTAGAGGTCATCGAGATACTCGATGATCGCGATCGATTGCGTGATGACATCACGACCCGACTGCAAGGCTGGCACCAAGCCTTGCGGATTGATAGCGAGAAATTCTGCAGTGCGCTGCTCGCCCTGAAGCAGGCTGTGGCTCGCTTGGGAGAACGCCAAACCCTTGAGATGCAGGGCAATGCGTACTCGATACGCCGCCGAGCTACGCCAGAAGTCGTGCAAAATCATTGAGGCGGTCCGATGCTGATGTGGATGTTCGCGACCCCTTCAACGCCACCCTCCAACACGTCTCCCGGCTGTACGGCGCCGACGCCGGCGGGCGTGCCGGTGTAAATGAGGTCGCCGGGCTCGAGCCTCATCGAGGCTGAAATCTCGGCGATCACCTCGGGCACCGACCAGATAAGGTCGGCAATGTCACCCTGCTGACGTATCACGCCGTTGACGGAGAGCCAGATCCGCCCGGCTTGCGGGTGGCCGATCTCGGCAGCCGTCACGAGGGCTGCGCAGGGCGCCGAGTGATCGAAGCTCTTTCCCCACTCCCATGGCCGTCCCAAATCTTTGGCGGCATTTTGCAAGTCGCGTCGCGTGAGATCGATACCCACGGAATACCCGAAGACGTGAGCATTCGCATCCGTGACCTGAATGTTCCGACCGCCTCGGCCTATGGCCACCACCCACTCGATTTCGTGATGAAGATTCGTCGTTTGCGGCGGATAAGGCACGACCCCGCCATCGTCGATCAGCGCATCAGCCGGCTTTTGAAAGAAGAACGGCGGCTCTCGCTCAGGGTCTTTCCCCATCTCTTTTGCATGGGCTGCATAGTTACGCCCTACGCAATAGATTCGACGCACGGGAAATTTTTGAGTGACTCCCTTTATCGGCACAGCACATACGGCCGGAGGGTCGATTACGAATTTCGAGCGGTCACTCATGCTGCGCCTTCCGCGTTATTGCGGCGGCCGCCCTGGAGGGATGGCAAGCGCCGAGGCCTGACGCTTCGACCGGAGAAAAGGATAGAGCAACTGCACATACCACTTTTCGTGGCCGTAACTTCGATCGTCCAATAGCCCGTAGGCCGGAGGAAACTTTCGCGTGATCACGGCGGTTCCGAAGAGTACGTCCCAAAGGAACAGCAGATTGCCGAAGTTACCGGAATAGTGCCCAACTCCATCGCTCTCGGAGAGCGCGTGGTGCGCATGATGTGTCGCCGGAGTCGAGATCGTGCGCTCGACCAACCACATGAGCGGCCTCAACGCGGGAATGCGGTAAAGCGCCTCGTCCCAACGCCAGTTGCAATGTGCACCGATGATCACACTCAGCTTGACGAAGATGTATCCGATGTAAACCCAACCAAAACCGAGGAAGACCAGCAGCCCCGACAACCACAGCCCCGGCATCAGCGCGTAGTAGAGCGCATTGTTGCGATAGACGATACGCACACTCATATAACTCGCCGAGTGGTGTGCCCGATGCAGAGGCCACATCACGCTCGTGTGTGACAGCCGATGCCAAAGATATTGGGTGAGATCATCGGCGATGAGCAGCGTGCCGATCATCGCCCACCATGGCCAATCGGCGAGTAGGCCGCGGTATTCGGGGATGAACTCATTGCACAGTGCAGCCGCGGCAAGCCCCACGCCCCCCGAGACGATCGGGAACATCACGAGCACCGCAAGATCGAGTTTGTTGTCTTCGCGATCGGCCTCGCGAGGAAAGAAGCCACCGCGTACGAACTCGATCACCGCAAAAAGCGAGAGCAGCCCTAAGACGATGATGACCTGGACTTCGACCGGATCGAGCATTTGAAAAGTGTACCCGATCGCACCGCGTGGGATACTTCGGTCATGCCTCGCCCCTCGAAAACCGACGGACCGATCGTCTATATCGTCGGCCAATCCCTCCTCGGGCAGACCTTGGCCGCCGCGAGCCCGAGAGGCGTCTGCATGCTCGCGTTTGCCGACTCTCGTCGAGCACTCATCGAAGACATCGAACGCCGGTTCCCCGGATCATCACCCGCAACACCTCGAGACCCCGCGATGCCGCGGCTAAGGAGCGCCCTTCGACACGTAGCGACGCCGTGGAAGCCGGTCACGTTTCCGCTCGATCTGAAGGGCACCGATTTTCAAAAGACCGTGTGGCGCGCCCTAAAGCGAATACCCGCAGGGCACACAGCGAGTTATCGCGATATCGCCCGGGCCATTGGCGCCCCAACCGCCTCGCGAGCCGTCGCAGGCGCTTGCGGCGCCAACCCGATCTCCATCGCCATCCCCTGTCACCGTGTGCTTCACAGCGATGGCTCGATCTCCGGATATCGCTGGGGCGTCGAGCGGAAGCGCAGACTGCTCGCGCTCGAGTCCCAACGAAAAGCCCGATCGGTCGGCTAAACGCCTCTGCGATCGGGCTACCTTCGCCTCATCACAGGCGTCGATCGATTCCAGCACGTCGTCTCGAGGGTCGCCTGCTCGCAACTACGCCGAGGGTATTGCCCGTTCATACGTCGTAGGCTCACCACCTCAAGCCCGGCCTGATAACACTCGCACGCCTCACTTTCGAGCATGTCGCGATTGAGCACTGTCAGATATCCACGGCTGTACTCGACCATGCCATCTCGCTGAAGTCGACCCACCGTATTCGTGACCGCCTCGCGACGGACACCCAGGAAGTGAGACATCATCTCGTGGGTGATCTTGATCACTCGCGAGGGTGAACGATCTTGCACTGACAAAATCCAACGACACATACGTTGGTCGAGTCGGTGGCGACAATTGCAGGTGATGGTTTGCGCCATCAGCCTGATCTGCGAAAACGTGTATTGAAAAACCGATTGTTGAATGGCCTGCACATCGAGAAAGCGTCGGCGAAGCTCATCTTTGTCGATGCGCAGTGCCGTGCCGCCCTGTAAAGCGACCATTCGCACCGGACCGGGTCGCTGATCGAACAACGACTCCAACCCGATGACACCCTCGCTGCCTACGATCAAAAACTCGGCTGAGAAGCTGTCTTTGAGCACATAGTCCATCGATACGATGCAACTAAGCGGAAAAATCACGTCCGCCGAACGCGCACCGATTTCTCGGAAAATCTGCCCATCCGAGAGGCTGAGCGGCTCGAGCCGTGCAGCCAAACTCTCCCGTAACTCCATCGGTAGCGAGAAAAGTAACTCGTTACGATCTAATTCTTTGACAGAAACCATCTTTAACCCCGCGTGAATCTGAACGCCTTCAATGTAGAAATCTGGCGCCCGTTCATCTGTGCGAAACCACACCTAAACAATAGGTTACGCACGATATTGAATGCGATTTATCTAGACTGCCCCTGCGCCCGAAGATGCTCTCTCGCGACGGCCATGCCGCGATTCGCATCTTCAAAGAAATTGGGCGAGTTTTCGGCTGCCTGCGCGAAATACCGCATCGCAACCTCGTAATCTTTTCGTCGCAAGGCATGCTCGCCAAGCCGCTGATACGCCCATGGCTCAGAAAGTGTCTCGAGATACGACCCGAGTGCCGCCGCGTAATCACCGTCGATCGCAAAGAGATCGCCGCGGACGATCCAAGTCACGGGCATCGGCTCGTCCACGATTCCGGCGATAGCGGTCTTTGCCTCGCCGAAACGCCCGAGGTTCATCAGCGCGCGAGCTCGGTAGGTTCGCAACTCGACCGAACTCGGTTCTCGTAAGAGTCCTTCTTCGTATATCGAGAGTGCGCGCGAAAAGTCATTTCGCTTTTCGCTCGCGAGACCGATGCCGATCGCGGCACGGCGTGAACCCGGAGAATGCTGAACCGCAGACTCGAACGATGCGAGCGCCTCGGCGTACCTTCCGGCATCGAGCAAGAGAAACCCGAGACTCTCGTGGACCATACCGTTATCGGGGTTACGCGCGAGAGCCAATCGCCACGCCTTCTCGGCGACCTCCCGATTGCCGAGCGTTCGATGCAAATTTCCCGCCCGGACGAGCGCGCGATCATCGGTCTTATCGAGCTGCTCCGCCGCCAAGTAGTGATAAAACGCCTGATCGATCTTGCCATCACGAGCGGCGATATCACCTTGGGCGAGCAGCATACTGATGCGCTCGGCCTGCACCGCAGAATCGATCGCCGGCACCGCCTCGCGTTCCGTCTCGGTTTTCGTGGTCGACGTGGTGGAGGTGGTCGAGCAACCCGTCAAAGACACCACGACAACCCATAGCCATATTTTCATAGGCATCTCCCTACCCTCCTGAAGCGGTCGATCAGATCTGAAAGTTTTTGTAGATCTGGATGACGGCCGGGCCTACCGCTACCAGAAAGAACGCTGGGAATTCGCAGAACACCAGCGGGAAAATCATCTTCGTACCCGTCTTCGCGGCGCGCTCTTCGGCCACACGCATACGCTGATCGCGGAACTCGCTCGAATACACCCGCAGGGAGTCAGCAATACCCGTTCCAAGTTGCATCGTTTGCACGAGCAGCGTCACGAGCCCGTGAATCTCCGGGAGACCGGTCCTTCGATTCAACCCTTGCAGCGCTGTCGCACGATCGATACCCGACCGAATCTCCGCGTTCACCGCCGCGAACTCCTGAGCGAGTTCCGGATGCAGCATGCGCACCTCGGTCGTCACCCGTTCGATCGCTGCCGTGAGCCCTAGCCCGGCCTCGACGCAAATCACGAGCAAATCGAGGGCATCCGGAAATCCGTTACGAAGTCTCGCCTGGCGTCGCTTCACCATGCCGGAGAGCCACCAGTTCGGCCCCATCAGAGCCAACGCGATTCCTACGATCGGAAGGACGATGAGCGATGCCGAGGTCGATTTAGAAGACGTCGGCCATAACAGCCACGAAACGATGACTACGGCTACGACCAACGCTATTTTGCTCAAGACGAAAAGTGCTGCGGCGTTAGGGCGTCGAATGCCCGCGATATACAGCTGCTCCTCGATGCGAAGACGCTCGTTGCCGATCACCGGCAGAAGACGCCGGCCGAAAGGCTCGAGTTTTATCCACGCTCGCGCCAAGATCCCCGGCCGGCTGTCACGAGTCTCGGCAAAAGACTCGAATCCACGCACGGTCGGATCTCGCAGGGCGACCGTCCATGCCGCAACGCCGTAAGCCAAGAAAAACCCAGCGAGTGCAACGGCGGGGGGAAAGAGAACATCTGCGAAGGGCATCACAGCATTGAGATTCATGGGCTGACTCCTAGGCCTCTTAAACCTTGACTCGTGCGATGCGCTGCATCCAAAGCACTCCCACCAACATGAGCACTGCGCAACCGCCGAGCAGCATCGGACCCTGATCGCTCTCGGTGAGTGCCGCGAGATATTTCGGCGATCTAAAGTGCAGTGTGGCACCCAAGACAAACGGTACCGATATCAAGATCCAGGCCGACAAACGGCCCTCTGCGGTGAGAGTCCGCAGCTTCCGTTCGAATCGAAATCGCTCGCGGATCACGTTCGAAAGATGATCTAACGTCTCTGCGAGATTTCCGCCGGTCTCGCGCTGGACGAGAATGGCGGTGACGAAACCTCGCAATGGAACCGATGGCACCCGATCAAGCATCGCCAGCAATGCACTACGTGGATCACTCCCATAGCTCAGATCCGCTGCTGCGATCGCAAACTCCGTGGCGATGGGCCCCTCCCTACTTTCGGAAACCAGCTTGAAGGTGGATACGAAGGGGTTACCCGCTCGGAGGCTGCGCTTGACCGTGTCGATCGCGTCGGCGAGCGAAGACTCAATCCTCGCGATTCGACGGTGACGCAGCCACCATAACCGCACCAGAGGTAATGTGGCCGCCAGCAGCCCCGCGCTCACGACTAGCCACCATTTCGGAAAAAAGGAAAACGCAGCGAACGCCCCGATGACTCCGCAAACGATCATTTCAAGGAGCACTCGATAGGCCGGAACGGCGAGACCCGCGCCCTCGATGAGTCTCACCAGCCTCTTGAGCTCTGATCGCGCCTCGATTCGACGCTCGAATGGCGATAGCGTGGCAAGATGCGGCCGTCGTAACAACACAGGCTCGCGGCGACCGTTTGTGAGATCGCTTCCGAATTCTTTCTCGAACTCGCGACGCTGCTTCCGAGCCTCTCCGAAGGCACTGTCACCCACGACCCGCAGCAGGAAAAACGCTGCGATCAACACCGCGATAAAAAATAGAATCGGAAGCGTATTCATAGGTGGGCTCCTCAACCGAGGTCGGAAAAGATGGAGACGGGCAGGTCGAGACCACGCTTTCGAATTCGGTCGAAAAACTCCGGCACGATCCCGGTGGGATGAAATCGACCGAGCACGTTGCCCTTCGCATCTACCCCAGAGCGCGTAAACGCGAAGATCTCCGACATCACGATAGTGTCCGACTCCATACCATTAATTTCCTGAACACTCGTGATGCGGCGTCGCCCATCTTCGTGCCGCTCCATGTGCACGATGACATCGATGGCCGATGCGATCTGCGCCCGCAACGCCGCAATCGGAAATTGCACCCCGCTCATGGCGACCATGGTCTCGATACGACTCAGCGCGTCTCGACTCGAATTCGCATGCACCGTAGTCAATGAGCCATCGTGACCGGTATTCATCGCTTGGAGCATATCGAGCGCTTCGGCGCCACGAACTTCACCCACGACGATCCGGTCCGGGCGCATACGCAGACTGTTGCGCACCAGATCGCGCTGCGTAATTTGCCCCTTACCTTCCACATTGACTTGACGGGTTTCGAGACGAACGACGTGGGGTTGTCGCAACTGAAGTTCGGCGGAGTCTTCGATGGTGATGATTCGCTCGCGCTCGGGAATGTAGGACGACATCACGTTGAGCAGAGTCGTCTTGCCAGAGCCGGTGCCACCGGAAATCATGACGTTGAGCCGTGCCAAGACAATCGCCTTGAGCACGTCGACAACTGCCGGGCTGATCGATCCCAGGCGGATCAAATCGTCCATCGTCAGAGTGTCCCGCCCGAAGCGACGAATCGACAACACCGGACCGTCGATGGCCAATGGCGGAATGATCGCGTTGACGCGAGAACCATCTTGAAGACGCGCATCGACCATCGGCATCGACTCGTCGATGCGTCGACCTATCTTGGAAACGATTCGATCGATGATATTGAGCAGGTGCGCATCGTCATTGAAACGCACGTCTGTCGACTCTATTTTTCCACCGCGCTCGACATAAACCTGATGCGCGCCATTCACCAAGATGTCGGATACCGAGGGATCCGCAAGTAACGGTTCGAGTGGTCCGAGACCCATCACTTCATCTTCGATCTGTCGCACGACATGTCGACGCTGTAACAGACTGAGCGGTGCCGACGCATCGTTGATCAACCGATTGGCGGTTTCGCGGATCTGCATTCGTACGCGTCGTTCGTCGACGTTTCCGATCATCGACAGGTCGAGCGTCGAAAGCACGCGCGGTAGGATGATTTGCTTCCACTCCGCTTCGAGCGGCCCCGGGACCGACTCGATCTGTGCGATCTCGCGAGAGCTCTCAAGACGACTCATCGATGACTCCCGGAGAGCGCCGAAAATAGCCGGTGCACCGGACTTGGCTGCGGCGTGGAAGCCACGCCTGTCAGTCGTCTCTCGAGATCGAACAGCGCCTCGGTCACAGGCGCATGTCGATCGAGTGTCGCAAGCGGAATGCCGGCATCGAGACTGTGGCGTACCAAAGCGAGGTCTTCGGGAATCTTTGCAAAAGGCGTAGCGCCGACCGCTTTATTAATCATGTCGTCCTTCACGGGTGATCGGTTGGAATATCGATTGACGATGATGCGAATCACGGACTCCGGAACACCGACGCCCTGCGTCAGCATCTGGCGGAGCCGTGTCGCGAGTCGTACTTCTGCGAGGCTCTGACCGAGTACGAGAAGCAGGTCTTGAGACTCCGTGGCAGCCTCGACGGAGGCCGGGTCTAGCCACCGATTCGCCGCAATGAAAATGAAGTCGTAGCTCTCTCGGCAGCGCATCAGGAGCTTCGCAAAGTCGGCACCGCTCGGCACGATGGGAATCATCCCTTCCGGAATTCCTGAAAGAAGGTGCAAACCACTTTCATGACGCGCGACGTAACCCTCGAGCGCCGTCGAGTCGAGCGAGTCGACTTGCTGAAGCGCCTCGTTGATCCCCCGACTCGATCTCAAACCCAACATGGCCAAAAGGGGTGCGTAGTGGAGATCGAGGTCGACCAACAGCACGCGTCGACCCGCTTTCGTCATCAAGTGCGCGAGCGTCGCAGCGATCATCGATACGCCGATGCCGCCCGTCGCGCCGAACACGCTGATGATGCGCGCCTCTCGCTCAGGTAGCGTTGCGGCCTCTAGCCCGCGCATCGCGCGGCGGATGGCCGACCGAAGCTCCGGCGTCGTGGGCGTCGGCGGAAGCAGATCGACGACACCGATGCGCACCAATAAACGCGTCGCTTCGGGGGAGCTCAAATCGCCGCACACGACTACCCGCGGCCGGTGAGATTCGGGCAGCGCATCGATTGCCTCCAGCAGAGAGACCTGCCCACTGCGACAGCATACGATGGCTAAATCCGTATCGGAAAACGCGCGGCGAAGAGATCCATTCAAGGCCTCGGTGACACGGAGAGAGTGCAGTCGCCACTCTCCCTCGTCACGAAGTTAGTCTTCGATTCGACGCAGATCCTCATCCGAGGAAGAAAGAATCAATATGTTTTTCAGTTGCATGGCAGCGGCGCCGAAGAACCCGTTGTGGGCAATACACCGAGGCTTTCGGCAGAACTGGTAGAGCTGATGTTCGTGGGTGTAAACGCGCCGGTGATGAAGGGGATCAACAGAGACACCGATATGCCATCGACGCTCACTCGAACGAAACGCACCGAGGTGAATGCGGAAACCGGATCCACGGAAATTCCGTTCTCATTGAGATAGCTGACGTTCACGTGATCGACCGTGGCGCCGGGGATCGCCGCACCTTCAGCAGCAGCGTCTTGAAAGACCGCCGCCTTCTTTATAAGGGGCGAACCCGGCGGACACACTGCCGCGAGGCGAGCGGCTCGCCTTACACCCTCTTCCAGGGTCATGCGCAGATATACGATGCGCGAGAGATCGAGCACACCGAAGATGACGATCAGCAAGGTCGCCGCGACGACCGCGAACTCTACCGCCGTCGTTCCACGCTCTCGATATCGAGTCATAACGCCCTCATGACGGTACGCGGTCGAAGCTTGAGGGCGCTGATGTCGAGGTCATCACCGAATCCGAACAGGGGTAAGACGCCCGCAATCATCGGACGGTAGGTGTAGTCCGCGGAAAGCGTCACGAGACCACTCGAACTCACCTCTATGAAAAGATCGTCAGCCGTCAACTCGGGAACCGCCAACGGATCTTGCCCAGACGAAACGCTTTTCCCGTACAACACAAGGTTGAGGGCTTGCTGACGAACTGCGGGCGTTAGCGAAGGCACGCCTGTCGAACCTTTATAGGCGTTATCCGCCACGAAGCGCGCACCCACCTGCACCCGATGCGACAGCCTCGAATATTGGATGAACGCGCGGCCGATCTCGGCGACGGGTGTCAGCAAGAGCAACACGAGCGGCAACACGATCACCATCTCGACCGCCGCGATACCTAGGGCATATGAACGTCGGGTCATGAGTCGCTGCTGCTCGGGTCGCGGAACAGCTGAATCACGTACGGCCCGCCATCTCCCGGGTTCGGGCCAGGTGTGCCGGTGGCCTCGCAACCGGTCAGGAACTCCCCGATCAACTCGGACGTCGTGCCACTCGAACTCATTCTTTGGAGCAGAAAGAAGCAGGCCGCTCCCCGTAACGGTAAGGCATTTTGATTAATGGGCGCGGTGCAGTTTGCGATCGGAACCGCCACCTCGCGGCGTAACAGCGCCCCGCCACCGGGCGCCGGGAGTAGCGGACTGTCGTAATTGCCAGCTGCTAACCGATTCAAATAGTCGGTCCGATTCGGAACTGCGACATCAGTACCCCATACGATGATCTTTGAACCTTGCTTTAAGGTCCCGTCAGGGTTGGCCGAAATGGGACTAACCGGAGGCTGGCCCGTGCCTTTCCAGAGCACGTCGGGCGGATACAGAGCGGGTGAGAGGCCCGATGCATATTCGTTGAATCGGGTGTTCACTCCTTGCGCGACGGGACCGACGTTTCCACCCGGCTTGATCGGGTAGGACGTACCGCCACTCACAACAATACAAGAGGCGAACCCACCGGCGAAGTCGGTGCGCAGCACCGACGCTCCACTGCCGGACATCGAAAGAAAATGGAAATCGCCGAATTGGGTGCCATCACCGATGTTCTGTTTTCCTTTGAGAAGGTAAACGCGCCCAGGCACAAAACCGAAGTTCGGTTTCTGCGCGGTGCCACAGACGGCGATCGGAAGGACACTGCACACTTCAGCAAGCGGCGCACTCGGCCCCGCCACGGCACTCGCAGACACCTCGAGCGTGGTAAATCCCAGTGCTTGCGCAAGACTTGCACCGACCGCGATGTCATCGAGGAATACTCGGACATACCGCGCCGTTCCGGGCTTGGTGACATCGAAGGGAATCTCCGACGAAAATTTGATGTCGAGATCACCACAGGTCACGGGCGACGGTAGAGATTGCGCGAGCTCTTTGAAGCCCTGCGCATTGGCAACCAACGAGTCTCTGGCTGCATCGCAGGCGGCGGTGGTGCTTCCCGTTTGATCGAGTCGCTTCGCTGCCGCAAGCGCCATGGCATCGGCCACGCTTTGCAGGCGGGCCTTCATATAGCCGAGACGACTGGCATCGAGCGCGAGCCCGGCGACCCCGAGCAGCGCCGCTGCCGCGATCACGACGAGCAAGAGCGCACTCCCTCGCTCCCGGCGTCTGTGATGTAGCGCCTGCGATCGCATGTCACTTCCCTGCGATGGCGCCGAGTAGCGTCTCGAAGAAGCCGGGTTTCGACGCGCCCTCCGCTCCACGCTGTCGCACGCCGCGAACGGAGGTGGCTGAGACCTCAGAGTCCGTACCTTGTGGTGCGGCCGTGCCATGCCGATCGCTCGCGGTAGCATCCTCGATCTGCGCGGCCATCACGGCACGGACATTACGACCGTCTGCCAATTGCTGATCGGTGGTGGCACATCCGATCGTCACAACAGGTAGCACGACGCTCAGGACAATCACTTTTGAAAAGCAGGAATATTTCACGGCTTAGCCTCCGGGGTGAGTCGACCCAACATGAAAAAGTCCCAATCGGTGGGCTCTTGATAACGATCCGTCGGCAATTCGAGACGCTTGGGATCGACCGGGCGCGCGAGACGCGGGGTCACCAAGATCACGAGCTCGGTATTACCCTTCAGGAAATCCTGGCTTCGAAAAAGCGCCCCAAGAATCGGCACTGACCCCAATCCTGGGAACTTGGTGACGATCGATCGCACGTTGTCGCTAAATAGACCTGCAAGAGCGATCGTTTGCCCATCGGCCAACTCGACCGTGCCCGTCGCATTACGTCGCGTGAGCGATGGCACGACGAACGTTGAGCTCGTCTGGGTGGGGTTCAACACCACAGAGGTCGCGTTGGAGATCTCGCTGACCGACACCTCGAGTTTGGTGTTGATCCGATCTCCCGCGAGCACCACCGGCAAAACTTTTAAGGAGATGCCGAAATCTTTGAACTCGATGGTGACGCTTCGATCTCCTTGCGGCACCGGCACCGGGAACTCGCCGCCAGAGAGGAAAGTCGCTTCCTGACCGGTCAGCGTCGTGAGCGTCGGCTCCGCAAGGATCTTGGCGAGGCCCTGCTCCTTTGCAGCATCAAGCGCCAGATTGAATGCAAAACTGTCCGAAAAATAGCTCGTAAAAATGCCCTGGTTCGGGATCACGAGCGTGTTGGGGGCGAATTCGTCGAGTGCGGGCGATACGATGCCGCTGCCATTGGAATCAATCGACGGAATCCGTAAGCCCGACGTACCAAAGAACGCGTCGGGAAACGACGCACCACCGTTGACGCCACCGCCACTCCAACTACCCCGCACACCGAACGCATTGAAGCGCGCATTCATACGCTTGAGTTCGGAACGCGCGACCTCGGCGACACGCACTTCGACCATTACCTGTTGGGCACCGGCCACCTGCATCAGGTTGATGACCTCACCGGCACTACCGTCTCGGCGGCCGACGCCCTCTTCGCCACCTGCTTTCCGGCCTGCGCCGACGCGAGCGAGATAACTCTCCGCCACCCGAATCGCCGTCGTCATGGCGGTCGCGCTCGGCACCGTTCCCGATAACACGATCGATCGCTGAGCGGACGATACTTCGATCGATTGATTCGGGATCAACCTAAATAGACGCGCTCTGAGGCTCTCGAGATCGTGGGTCACTTCGACTGCCAACGTGGACCGCGCACCGGAGTCGCGATCCCAAATGACGACATTCGTGACGCCGATATCTTTACCGAGCAAGTAATACTCAGTGGGGCTTAGCACCACGATATCCGCGACGCTGGGATCCGCCACTGAGACGCGCTTTGCAGCCTTCGGCAACGTCAGGGTGCGTGACTGGAAGACGGTGAGCGTGATTTTCTCGCCCGCAGGGTCCGCGACACCGAGAACCGTCGATAAGCTCAGCGCTAAAAATGCAATGGAAATAATGAATTTACGCATCGTGAAGACTCCTTATTCGGAAATGCCGGTGGTGATTGCCGTGCCACGAATGACGGTCACGGCCTGCCTAGGCTTCGGCGTCTTTTTTTGATCGGGAATCGGTACGAGAGAGAAACCCGCCTCGATGATCCGCGGCGTTTCTTTCGCCACCGCTTCCGCATCGAGCGCGCCGGTCGGCGTTGGCGACAGCGGATTTCGGAGGGTCAGCTGAAGCGTGCCTCGCTGACGAGCGATCGCGATCTTTTCGGCATCGGCAGGCGTCACTTCGAGTGTCACGGCGCGACCGACGACGGGCCCGTCGGATGTTGGGTCCGAACGTTGATCCACCGCTAAGACTCGAACGTCACGAATGATCGTCTCGGCAGTGGCCCCGCCGTCATGATTGAATGCAGAGATCACATCCACCCGGTTTTCCGGGAGTACGAAGCCACCGACACCGATGACATCGTCAACTCGAATAGTGACCGCGCGCATCCCGGGGTTGAGCACGGCAGCGAGCGCACTACCTCCCGCATACTCCGATAGCCGTCTCGCCACCAGTGCCTCGCCCGCATAGAGCGGGGAGCGCGATACTTGGCCAACCACCTCCGCGACATCACGAAACGAATCTGTCGGCGCGCCCTCGACAGAGGTCCGCACCGTGCGTAAATCCTGTCGCTCCATACGCTTTCCCATCGGGATGTCGCGTGCCGCAACGACGACCGAGGTGAGATTTTTACTTGACGCTTCCACCGCCTGAATGCGTGACTTCATCCACGCCGTGGCCAAAGTCGCTGCGATCAGCGCGAACGCGAGCGCCACAGCGATAAGCCAAAGATTCTTTCGGGTTTCGTAGTTCATGAAATCCTCATGTGACCATCACGGTCGCGACAGTGGATGCGGCGATCGCCACCGCGTAAGGAATGTGCGTGACCCCTCGACTGAAGCAGAGATATCCCAGTGCGAGAACTGCACCGCAGAGCGCAATCGCTGCCAATGCGATCAACAACTGCGACAACGACCACCAAACAGATGTCGCTGCGATGAGCTTTACATCCCCCGCACTCATGCCACGCATCACGTACATCGGCATACACGCAAGGCCGCCTAACACCCCGCTCGCGAGCCCGCTCCAAAGTTGACCCGCGCCGAGCTCATACACGCCTCCGACCAGACCCACCAAAGCAAGCCCAAGACAAAGCATGTTCGGGATGCACCGCTCCATCCAATCGAATACGGCGGCCGCAAGGACCGCGGGCACGAGAACGACCATCTGCATGAGGGGGATCGAAGACATGGGTTGACGACGGAGTGGGATCCGGTCGGTGCCTGTCAGGGTCACCGACCGGGGACTCCACGTTTAAAGAAGCGCGTCTGCCAAATCTTGGAGTCGAGCCGTCGCGTTGGTCCCGACCTCGGTGAACACCGTGACCAGGCCAACGACGATCAAACCCGCAACCACTGCGTACTCCACTGCTGCAAGGCCGCGCTCATCGGCAATGAACCGATAAAAGAACTTCTTCATGGACTTCATTTTCATCTCCTAGAATTTTCAGGGGCGTCGATGACGACGCCATCGACGGACCCACTCTAGGACCACGCGCCTCATCAAACCTGCGCGCTCACGCACGGATTTTTGCTTTTTCTAACGAGACGTCTCACCGTGCTTGAGACGACGGAACACGACGACAACACAATCTGATACTCCATCAGTCTTCAATCGAACTGACAGGAGAATGATGATGAAAAAACTTTCGATACCCGATCAGCTGAGCGATCTGGAGGATGTGGTACGCGGTTTCATGCGACGGCCGTTCTTTTATGACTCGCAGATGCCCGAAATCCGTATGGACGTACGCGAAGATGACGAGGCCTACGTCATCCACGCGGAGATTCCTGGCGCTAAGAAAGACGACGTAAAGATCGATGTCGACGACAACTACGTATCGATCGCTGCACAACTGGGTAATCAAGTCGAGCGGAAGAACGGAGGACGATGGATATGCACCGAGCGCTATGCAGGTTCAGTGTCTCGCAGCATGAGTCTCGCCCATGACGTCGATCCTGCGAAGGCAAACGCGTCATATGAGAATGGCGTTCTCGCACTCACCTTACCGAAGAAAGCGCGATCATCCGCCAAGTCGGTACCCATCCGATAAAAAAATGGGGCGGACTCCGCGAGGAGCCCGCCCCAAATCCGCCAGCCTCAGGGATGCGGCTGTCGGGGGGGACAATTCTTGGCACTAAAAAAAGATGGCCCGGCTAGCGTCTTCGGAACCGGCCGAGCCATCTCTCCGTCCCCTTTGCGGGGCGGACGCAGACATGATTTGTTCGAAGGAACTCGTCGACGCGATCCCTTCATCGCCTCGCCGTCAGCCTGTCGGTGACTGAATCACTCTGCCATCGAGCACTCCGCCTCGCCGAGGGGGGCGAGGTCACTTCACTCGACGGAACAATCCTACAAATCCCGATCTGTCTATTTCGGTGGGGTAACACACGCAGGCGCGATTATTTTTTCGCTCTTAATTCTTTGAGTGTTACCTCATGATTCTCATGGGTATATAGGAGAAATAGCAGTTAAAAGAAATGAGTGATTCCATACATTTCGGATCAAACTGCCTCATGACACATCACAAACAAGTGGAGAATGACTGCAACGGGGGTTGAGATTCGGAGGTTCAATGAAACCAGTCATGTCCCAAAATCGATTCCTCGCAATGCTTCCGCGGCCCATCCAGGAGGTGTTCGATACACATTCCGAAATTACGGAAATCCGTAAGGGGCTAATCGGAAATTCCGACGATGACGGTCAGGAATTCATATTCTTTCCCCTCACCTGTCTCTACTCGGTCGACATCCGTATGACCGACGGATTTCAAGCCCACCTCGCTCTACTTGGCTATCGGCACGCAGTCGGCACACGCTATGCGTCCGAACCGCCTTTACCTGGAGCGGCACGAGTCATCGTCTCGGGTTACGCACTTCGACTTCCCTTCGATATCTTCTTCTCCGAATGGTCACGAAGCGCCGAGCTTCAGCGTGCCTTGCAAGATCAACTCTTTCAGTTAACTCGAATGCTCGGAATTGCCACGGCGTGCAACATGCATCACCCACTGCAGCGTCGTCTCGCAAGGTGGTTGCTGTCAGCGGCCGATGCGTCATCGACCAAAAGCTTCGAACTGACTCACGAAGAGTTGGCGAGTCTGCTCGGTGTTCGGCGCGAAGCCGTAACCGAGAGCCTCTCGAGATTGTCTTTGGCGGGTGCCATCGAGACGACTCGAGGACGCGTCACCCTCCGCGATCATCAACTGCTGCACGAAGCCTCCTGCGAGTGTCACGCGCTGACACTCGATCAGCTCACCCCGACTGGCCGGCGGGTCGATCAACGAAGAGTCGCTGCGCTCGCCTGAGCGGCAAAAGTGCCGTCCAACCGCCGACCAAGCACCGCAAAATCGGGTGTAGTGCTTGGCGAGCCACCCCGCACAGAGCTACCCTGCCCCTCTCGGTCTGACACGGGGGGATGGACATGAGGGTTTCTCGTCGCTCAGCGCTTCAGGGCGCCACGGCCTTGGGCGGGGCTGGACTTCTCGGACTGACCGCAACCCCCGCGTCCGCCATGAACACGCCGCGGGCGGATTTCACCGATCCCCGAACGGCTCTGCGGACGCACGTCAAGATGGTTGGGAGCCTAGGAACCGCAACCGTCTACTCCTTCATGCGCCTCAATATTTATGCCGATCTGGGTGAAGGAAACTTCGTTCCGTTCTTCACCATGAACAACATTCTCGTCGACTACTGGCAGCCCAAAGGCGACGATCAGCACGAGATGCGCAAGTACGAGGTGGGCTTCTATACCCGCTTCGACAGTCAGGAACCGCTCGAAGAATTCCTAAACCCGGTGACCGGCAAGACCTCTGCGATCCATCACTTTCGCTTGGGCCCCGTACCTCGGCTTTACACGCCGACCGGCGTAATCGCGATGGGCTATACACCCACTCTTTTACCCATCGAAATCATCGGCGAGCGCGTCTTTTTGGCGACTCAGTCGATCGAAAGTCGCCCAGACATGATCAATCCGGGCCGCACGACTTACACCAACTCGTTCATGACGATGTCAGCGTCACTGGCCGACATCAATGATCCCGCCGTGCTCTCTGCTCCCGTTCACTTGCAGTTGCAAAATAAGAATCGCTGGGCACCTTGGATGGGCATGGGAGATCGCCCGGGCGGCACGGTAGCACGCGGCTTTGGCGGCAAAGTGGCAAGCCTCGATGCATTACCCAAGACGGTCACCGACGGAGCCAGACGCTTCGTTCCAGAAATTTTTGATACTGCCAACTGGCATGATTTCGTATTCGAAGACTCCGAATACCTGAAGAGTCGGCCTCAATCGTGAGTAAGACAGAGCGAATCCACCATCGCACCTGCCATCTCTGCGAGGCCATGTGCGGCGTCGAAATTCGCGTTCGCGGACGAGAGATTTTATCGATTCGCGGTGACGAGAAAGATCCGTTCAGTCGGGGTCATATCTGCCCCAAAGCGCTTGGCATCAAAGACGTCCACGAAGATCCTGATCGAATTCGTCATCCGCTGCGACGCACAGCGACGGGTTGGCAGGAAGTCTCATGGGAAGAGGCGCTCGACGAAGTCGCCCACCGCTTGCTGTCGGTTCAACGTGAACATGGCATGGACTCGGTCGCGAGCTACTTCGGAAATCCGCAGGTCCACAGTTATTCTGGCTTGCTCGGCGGAGCAAAGTTCCTACGCACCTTGCGCAGTCGAAATCGATATTCCGCTACCTCCGTCGATCAGCTCCCACATCATTTTGCGGCGTACTTCATGTATGGCCACCAACTGATGATTCCGGTGCCCGATCTCGATCGAACAAAGTTTTTTCTGATACTCGGCGGTAACCCGGTGGTCTCCAACGGCAGTCTGATGACAGCGCCCGATGTCGCCACTCGACTCAAAGAGTTACGTGCCCGAGGTGGTCGACTCGTCGTCGTAGACCCTCGCCGAACCGAGACCGCGGAGTTGGCGGACACCCATCTTTTTATTACACCCGGCACCGATGCCTTTTTTCTTCTCTCCTTGCTGCATGTGCTCTTCAAGGAAGACTTGATTTCCACGGGGTCGCTTGGCGAGTCACTCGACGGTCTCGACGTCATTCGAGATCTCGCCTGGCCGTTTTCCCCCGAAGTCACCGCCGCGACAACTGGTGTAGCTGCTGGAACAGTCATCCAACTCGCACGCGACTTTGCGAAGTCTGAAGCCGCTGTGTGTTACGGGCGCATGGGAGTGTCGACCCAACAATTTGGTGCGCTATGCCAATGGTTGATTCAACTCGTCAATCTTTGTACCGGTAACCTCGATCGGCCCGGCGGTGCGATGTTCACGAAGCCGGCATTCGACGTGCTTAATTTAGCAGCGGGATTTGGTCAGCGCGGTTCGTTCGACAAGCGGCGTACCCGTGTCCGAGGGCTTCCGGAATTCGGCAGTGAATTCCCAGTCGCGGCATTGGCAGAAGAAATTTTGACACCGGGAGAAGGTCAAATTCGGGCGCTCGTCACGGCGGCGGGAAATCCCGTGATCTCGACGCCTAACGGTCAACAACTCGAGCGCGCGCTCGCGAATCTCGATTTCATGGTGTCGGTCGATTTCTATCTCAATGAGACGACTCGGCATGCACACGTGATACTGCCACCGACCTCTGCGCTCGAGCGTGATCATTTCGATCTCATCTTTCACGTCCTTGCCATTCGCAACACCGTTAAGTATTCGAAGCCGCTCTTCGATAAACCGCTCGGCGCATTACATGATTACGAAATCTTCGATCAGCTCGGAGCGCGGCTGGAGTCGATCGACCCCTCCCGCAGGCCGAAGGGGCTTGCTCGTTGGATCTCGCGCATCCTGACCCCAAAACGCAGTGTCGCTCTGGGTATTCGTTTCGGAGGTCGCGGCGCAGGATGGAACCCTCTGTCGCGGGGACTCACGCTTTCAAAAGTCGCGGCGAACCCGCACGGTATCGATCTTGGTGCACTAGACCCTTGTCTTCCCGAGCGCCTACTCACGAAAAACAAACGTATCGATCTCGCGCCGAAGCCATTGGTCGAAGATCTGCGGCGTCTCGCCAAAACTCTCGTTAAAGACGACACGCGTCCGTCAGAGGCCTTGCGCCTCATCGGACGCCGTGATCTTCGAACCAACAACTCATGGCTTCATAATTCGCGGCGATTCGTCAAAGGCCCGAAGCGCTGTACGCTACTCATCCACCCAGACGACGCGTCTGCCCGCGGGCTTACCGGGGGCGATATCGCGACCGTCACCTCACGCTCGGGAAGCGTGGACATCACGGTTGAACCAAGCGGGGAGATGATGCGGGGCGTGGTGAGCATCCCGCACGGATGGGGACATCATCGCCCCGGCATTCGTCTACGGGTGGCGCAGGAGCACGCGGGCGTGAGCGTCAACGATCTCACCGACGACACCTTTATAGACGAGCTATGCGGTAACTCGGCACTGAACGGCGTCGAGGTCACAGTTCGACGGGCTGCTTTAAGCCCCACAACACTGGATCTCTCCGCGTGAGTCGCTGGTCGATCCCGAATGCGCTGTCCTTCTTCAGACTCGTCGGAAGTCCTTTTTTGCTCCCCTTGAGTCAGACGACAAATCAAGCATGGATCGTCATCGGGTTCATATTGCTCGGATTATCAGATGCCTTGGATGGCGCACTCGCGCGCCGATGGAACCAGACGAGCGACTACGGCTCTAAGCTCGACGCTGCGGCCGATCTCGTTTTCTATCCTTGCTCGGCGGTCGTGCTCGCGATTCTTTTTCCAGACTATCTGAACCCTAACTTACCGTACATTTACGTCACTCTAACGGCGCTCGCCGGAGCATTACTGACTTCGCGCATACGTTGCGGCCGCATCATCTTGTTGCATACGCATGTGAGTCGGTATTCGGGGGTTCTCCTATTCGTGGTCGTGCTGATCTCGTTCTTCATCGATACGACCCTGATGATTCGACTCGTAGCGCTCACCTACGCGGTCGGCTTCGTCGAAGCCTCACTTATTTTTCTCATTAAAGGCCCGGTTTCGCCGGATACCCGCAGCCTCTTCTCACACCAAAGCCCCGCAGCATGATCACCGCAGAGTTGCCCGTCATTCACACTCACCTCGTACTACGTACGCCGGACGAGTGCTTCGCAGCCGTACCCGACTTTCCCTACACACCCCGCTATCTCGATATCGGCGGGCTACGAATAGCCTGCATCGACGAAGGGCCGCGTGATGCCGCGCCGGTGTTACTGATGCACGGCGAGCCGACGTGGTCGTTCCTCTATCGAAAAATGATTCCCCCTCTGCTCAGGGCGGGGCATCGTGTCGTTGCGCCTGACCTGGTTGGCTTCGGCCGCTCGGACAAACCGTCGCACCCCGCCGACTATTCATATCGAAATCACGTGCTGTGGATGAACGCTTGGCTCGAGGCCATGGATCTTCTAGACATCACGCTCTTCTGCCAGGACTGGGGGTCCTTGATCGGACTACGAATGCTCACCGCGAACCCCGATCGCTTTGCTCGGGCCGTGCTCGCCAATGGCGGACTGCCGACCGGAACACACGGCAGCGTGCCGCCGGCCTTCAAAATTTGGCGCGCCTTCGCGCGTTGGAGTCCGTGGTTCCCGATAGGCCGTATTGTCGCAACAGGCTGCGCCTCGACACTCACGCCCGAGGACATTGCGGCATACAACGCGCCCTTCCCGACCCGTCGGCATCGGGTTGCGGCCCGGATGTTCCCCCGATTCGTTCCGGCAGAGCCCGACAACCCCGAACGTGACGCCAACGAGGCCGCCTGGCGCGTCCTCGAGTCATGGAATAAACCCTTTCTGACGCTCTTCAGCACGCGAGATCCGATTACGCGGGGTGGAGAGCGCCTATTTCAGAAACGTGTTCCCGGCGCATCGGGTCAAGCGCATACGGCGATCCGTGGCGCGGGTCATTTCCTGCAAGAAGACAAACCGCTGGAACTTGCCGAGCACATCAATCGTTTCATGGGTTCACGATGATCACTACGCTACTGATCACTATTCTGATCTATGTGATTTTTTTACTTTGGTATGGCGGTCGAGCGCGCCCGCTCACCCATAAAGAGGTCGAAGACTTCCTCGCGCTGATGACCGCGCAAGGCATCGATCGCGAAGATCCCGAACTCTTCGAATCTTTGAAGCGACTACTCTCGCGTGATGACGGGCGCGAGTTCGTCATGCTCAACCTCATCCGTTACCGTGAAAAGGCGGCCTATCCTCCCGGATCATCCTTCGGTGATAGTGCGATCGAAGCCGACAAGCGCTATGCCCGCGCGTTCTTTCCCTATTTATTGCGTTACGGCAACGTGCCGGTTTTCATCTCGAGCCGAAGCGGATCGTTCATCGAGCCGAGGCAAGCGGAGCATTGGCAGGTAGTCGCGATGATTCGCTATCGAAGCCGCCGAGACTTCATTCGAAGTGTCACCGCCGTGGTCGGCAAAAACGTAATGGTCCACAAGTGGGCCGCGATCGATACGACGCACGTATTCCCGGTGCGCCCGATGTTTTCGTTCATCGCCGTACGCTCAGCCGTCGCCCTACTCCTCGCGGCCGTCGCGTCTCTCGTTTATTTGTTGGCGCTCGCCGGATAAGTCAGCGGTGAGTCAGGGCCTATCGGCAACCCGAGAGTCAACCAGAGACCGAATACGAACGACCATCCGACGAGGAAGGTGAAAGAGTACGGAAGCATCACCGCCACAATGGTGCCCAGTCCTGTCTTAGGCTCATACTTTTGAAAGAAGGCAATGATGAGCGCGAAGTAACTCATCATCGGCGAGATGATATTCGTGACGCTGTCGCCCACCCGATAAGCCGTCTGAGTCAGCTCAGGCGAATAGCCGAGCAGCATGAACATCGGTACGAATACGGGCGCCATCAACGCCCATTTTGCCGAAGCGGAGCCCATCAAGAGATTGATGGTGGCAGTGAGCAAAATGAACATGGCAAATAGCGGGATCGCCGGCAAGCCCAGCGACTTCAAGCCCTCGGCACCGTTTACGGCAAAGATCAGACCTAGCTGGGTCCAATTGAAGAAGGCCACGAATTGAGCAGCAAAAAATACGAGCACGAGATACCCGCCGAGCGTGGCCATACTCGCGCTCATACCTTTGATCACATCGTTATCGTTTTTGATTGTACGTGCACCGATGCCGTAGGCGATGCCGCTTACGACGCCATACAAAAAAATGATGGCGACTACGCCAGATAACAAAGGCGACTTCAGCAGGTCCCCGTCAGTCGGATTACGTAAAAATCCTGCTCCGGGCAAAGAGCCCAAGGGCAGCATCGACCAGACCAGCAAGATCGTCAAAAGCAGACTCGCGACACCGGAATACCGTAGCCCTCGACGCTCTTCGCCGGAGAGCGGGCCAGCAAGGTCAGAGTCACCGGCCGCCGCGATCGGTCGATCATCGGGAAAACGTGGCGCCGTGAAGCGCTCTGCGACGAACCAACCAAGGAGCGTGATGACGGGTGTGGATACCGCCATGAAATACCAGTTCGCGAGCGGGCTAACCGAGTAGGTCGGATCGACGATCTGTGCGGCTTCCTGGGAGAGCCCCGACAGCAGCGGGTCGATGGTACCGATCAGTAAGTTGGCGGAGTAACCACCCGACACTCCAGCGAAGGCCGCAGCCATGCCGACGATGGGGTGGCGCCCAGCCGATTTGAAGATGAGCCCGGCGAGCGGAATCAGCAGTACATAGCCGATCTCGCTGGCCATGTTCGACATCACGCCCGCAAAGACCACGATCGGCGTCAGTAACGACCGAGGCGCGGCAAGTACCAGTTTTCTCAACGCAGCGCCGATGAGCCCCGAATGCTCGGCAACACCAATCCCGATGAGCGCCACGAGCACCGTCCCGAGCGGCGCAAAGCTCGTGAAGTTCGTGACGAGACTGGTGAGAATGCGATGTAAGCCCTCGAGACTGAGCAGGTTGACTGCCGACACCGTCGCGCCCGTCGTGGGGTGTTGCACCTCAAGCCCTGCAAGCGACGCGAACCATGAGGCGACCACCACGAGGAGCGCCAGCAAGGCAAAAAGGGTCGCCGGATGAGGGAGCGCATTACCCCCTCTTTCGACGACGTCTAGAAAACGGTCGAGCCAAGATTTACGAGTCATGGTTAGGATTTGAGCCGATCAGGCCTGCGGTTTCAACTGCAACCGATTCGCATCAAAGACAATGAAACATCCGCCGGGAATCACCCTAGCTCTGGTCAAACACCACTCCGATCATCGACAATAAAGAAAGGGGCTTAGGTAATTTTTTTTGAGGAGCGTTTCGAGTGCTCTCTCTCAGCGAAATGATCTTCGGTATGGTCGGCCTCCTGATTCTCCTCATCGGCGGAGTCGGGGTATTCGGGTTGCGCATGCTGTCGAAAATCCGGTCTACGTCCCGCAACTCCCAGCCCAATTCGGGCGATCAACCCAGAGCAAATACATGATTCGCGTCACTTATCTCAGCCAGACTTCCGAACCCCTTTCCGCCGACGGCTTGCTCGGGTTATTAACCCAGTGCCATCGCAACAATACTGCGAAGGGGCTCACCGGAATGCTGCTCTTCGGCAACGGCACCTTTTTACAATCAATCGAAGGTGAAGCGGCTGTCGTCGATCCGCTTATCGAGCGGATCTCAAAAGACCCTCGTCATCGCGATATCAAGATCTTACGTCGCGATGAAATCAAAGAACGTCAATATGCCGAGTGGAGCATGGGCTTCGAGCGCGTCACCGAATCCACGCTCGCCGCCATCCCGAGCTTACGCAACTTCGGCCTTCGAAATTTCACCGCCGACTATCTGAGCACGCATGACGATGTGGTTGAGACGTTGCTCGACCGCCATCGCGCCCCGCACTGGGACCCCCTAATCCGCGAACTCGACGCGCGAGACAAACTCATCAAAGAACTGAGGACTGAGCTCGCCAGTTCCAGAAACGATGTCGAGATGGCTGCGCTCGTTCTCGAAACTGTCGTCGAAGTGGCTACGAATGGTCGGCTTGATGAAGCGCACCTCGAAATATGTCGCTCGACGTTGGGCTCACTGAGGTAAATCTTCCGCCTTCGATGAAAGAATCGACGAAAGAAATTTTGGTATTTCTGCTTACGGGTATCGCGGCCGTCTTGCTGTTTTCGGGGTATAAAATTCTCGCCATGCTCGGCGTGAAGCCATGATCGACCCGCTACCCGAGCGATCATCCGCTCGTCGTCTGCTGATCATCGAGGACGATCGCTTACTACGCGATCATTTGGTTCGTGCGACTGCAGGGTCTTCCGACTGGTCTGTCATTGCTGCGGGCAACATGGCTGCCGCACGCGCGCAGCTCGAGAAATACACCATCGATGCCGTTTTTCTCGATCTTGGCTTACCCGATGGAGACGGGCTGGCGCTGATTTCCGAATTCCGTCGCGCGAATCCGGCCTGCGAAATCTTGGTGATCACGGTCTTTGCCGACGAGAAGCATGTCATTCGCAGCCTCGAGGCCGGCGCGTCAGGCTATATCTTGAAATCTGATCTCGCGGAGTATGCGGGTCGGCTGGTGTCGATCATCGAATCGGGCGGCTCACCCATCAGCCCCGCCATCGCTCGCTCACTCATCAATCGCTTACGCCCGACGCCAGAGGCGGCCGAGTCGCAAGGGCTACTCTCGCAACGCGAGTCGGAGGTACTCGTCCTCTGCGCAAAAGGCCTTCGTTATGCGGAAATCGCCGAAGTACTCGGCGTCTCTAGCCATACCGTCAACACACATCTCAAAAGCGTTTACCGAAAGCTCATGGTGCACTCGAGAGCAGAGGCAGTCTTCGAGGCGAGGCGCCACGGCTTACTCAATGATTAATGATTAGAGCGCTTGGCACGCTTCTGATTTCTTTCTTGCTCGGCGGGCCGATGCAAGTTGCCCACTCGAGCACGACGCCGCCCAGTCAAATAACGCGGGTCGAGTTTTGTGAAATCTCAGTTGAGACCAAGAATAGCCCCGCGGGGGAAGGATGCCGGTTCGAGTCGGTCGCATTGCCTCACAGCTGGATACCCTCGAGAGAGGGGCTCTCGACGGGTCTTTATCGAATCGAGATTGCGCGACCCGCGCCTGGCGCCTACGGACTGATCCTCAATCAACTCGCGTTAGATGGCACCCTTCGCATAGACGGGCACGCGATCGTCGACGATCTGAGCTCCGATCGACCGAGGCGTTGGCGATATTGACCCATCATGGGGTCGTTCAATGTCGATCGCTCGGATCAAAAGACGCTCGTCATTGAAGTCGTCGCGCGAGGTCACTCAGAACTCAAAAATGGTTTGGGCGGCGTCGTTATCGACTCACTACCAAAAATTGAGGTGGAGTATCGAAAACGGCTCCAATTTGAGGTGATTCTCATCGCCGCATTGGCCTTCGCCGCGATTTTCGCCGGTGTGATCGGCCTCGCGATCAGCGACCAAAGTAATCCGACCTCTCGCATTCTCAACGTTGCATCATGGCTCTCCATCGTTGGCGGACTTCGATGCGTACACAATCTCGTGGTGGAGATCCCTCTTCCCGTCGTCATCTGGCAACGAATAGGCCTGTGGCTCCTGGCAACGGCGGGCGCTCTATCCCTCCACGTGGTCGTCACCTATCTCGCAGGGGAGCGTTCAAGTCGCAAGCCGATTGCAGTCAGCATCGCCGTCATCACGATACTGCTCGCCATTCCAGCATCGCTCATCGACCCGCACGTCATAAGCAATATCGTTTTCTCGACGCTCATCGTACTCGCTCTGGGTCTTCTCGCGATGTTGGCTTGGCGACTTCGGAGCAAGGCGGATGCAGTGGGCGTCACGATTTTTGCGATCTTCATGATCGCGCTGGCGAGCGGAATACATGATCTTGTGGTGCACTTGAGCAGCGCGACCCTATCTGGCCAGTATCTGCAAACCTGGACCCTTCCAGCCGTATTGGCAATCTCCGTCGCTGCGCTCGCCAACCGTGCGGCACATCAGCGGGATATCGAGCGTCAACTACAACAGGCGACGCTGCGACGCGAAGAACTACTTCGTGATCTCCACGATCGAATTGGAAGTCGACTCGTCGCGCTATCGTTTCACGCACAACACGCCACTCAAGATCAGGCCTTGGTCGATGAAATCAAGTCACTCATTCATGAGGTACGCCTGATCCATGGTGCCGTCGCAGCCGAAGCCACCTCCCTCGAGTCCTTACTCGCAGATCTACGTCATCTTTATTCGCGTATCGGCGGCGATCGATTGCCGATCAGTTGGGACATTATCGATCTCCCAGGGCCTCTCAAGCTCGCGGCAGACCAAGCGATCGCCGTACTGCGTATCGTCGAGGAAGCCGTAGCAAATATCATCAAGCATGCCGATGCAGCGCAAATCATCATTCGCTTGACGGGCCCCAGCGCCGACCACATCGCGACGCTCGATATCATCGATAACGGCGCCGGAGAGTTCCGCCCCGGAGAATCAGGCGGACTCGAAAACATGCGTTTACGCGCCATACAGTCGGGCCTCGGTCTTGAGCTGCTGCGGTTGCCCGACGGAAAAGCCGTACGAATCCTATTTCCCCGATAAAACGACGCCCCGCAGAACGGCCATTGAGCCATGCCGTATGAGAGGGTGGCCGACCCTCACGGGTAGGATATCGACGACCACTTAAGGTCTTGAAGGGGGTTGATCATGATTTTGTTGACGGGCATTACGGGCAATATCGGCGGAGCAACGGCACGGGCCCTACTCGAAAAAGGCGTTCGCTTTCGTGCGCTCGTGCGCGATCGCGCCAAGGCGAGCGCTTGGGCCGATCAAGGTGTCGAGCTCGTGCAAGGCGATTTTGAAGATCCGGAATCTATCCAGCGGGCTTTCGTCGGCGTTGATCGTGCCCTGCTCGTGTTGCCGAACGGTGAGGTTCAGGAGCGACTCGAGCTCGCATTCATTCGCACCGCAAAAGATGCCGGCTTACCCTGGATCATCAAACTCTCATCTCCCGAGGCCGTGCGCGGTACCCAGAGTCCGATCCCGCTTGCACACATCGCAGCCGAAGACGCCATCATGACATCGGGGATGAAGTGGACGTTCGTTCGTCCGAGTTTCTACATGCAGAACTTCCGCGGTTCAGTCAAAGCCGCCAAAGCGACGGGCAAGCTGTCCATGCCGATGGGTAACGGCACGGTAGCCGTGACAGATAACAACGACGCCGGACAATTTATCGCACACGTACTCACCGATGCCGACTCTGCGAGGCATCAAAGCCAGTGCTACGACATCACCGGCCCAGACCCGGTCATGAATTTTCATGACATCGCGAAAGTGATTAGTGAAGTGATCGGTCAGCCTGTGGTGTATGACAATTACGATCCCAAGGCTTTCCAAGAGGCTATCCGGCCTTTCCATCGCAACCAATGGCACTCAGATGCCGTTGCGACACTGTTTGCCGAAATCGCGAACGGCCGCACGCCCGGCCACAAAACCGATACGTTCCAGAAGATCATGGGGCGCCCGGGTCGATCGCTGAGGGAGTATTTAAACACCTTGGTGTGAGGACTCTAAAATCAAATACTCCAACGCCCAGCAGTGCCCGTTCTCTTTGAAGGTTATTCGGCGCGGGTCACTCGTGACGTCGATATTCGAAGCGCGCTCGAGTGGGCGATTCGTCGCCGGCGCCGGATCGTCGGTATTGATGATCGCCACAGCGCTATCCGCGCAGCGGCCATGCTCGCGAGCGCCGTGCGTCCAATCAACGAATCCGTAAATCTGGAACGGATCGACGAACACCATCCGGATTTTCAAAGGCCCCCTCGCCCGCTCGCGTAACCGCTCGCAAAGGGCATCGAGGACGTAGGCACCGGAACTATGAGCAATAAGCTCCAAATCGAGCGGTCGCGGATTCGTCGCCAACCTGTCGACGATCTGATCGGCCACCTGACGCCCCGCCTCCTCGGCACTCGCGGCCGCGCGAAGACGGGTATCGGACCACGGATCCCAGCGCACGAAGGTCGCAACCTTCCCCGCGCGCTGAAGTGCAGCAATGAGCCTCGGGAACTGCGGATTGTCGGCATCGACGCTGCCGTGAAACACCAGCGTCATCGAAGACTCGTTGGGCAAAGATAGTCGGGGCAGCGTGAAGGTGAGCGGGGTTCGGCAGTAAAGCTCCATCGCCGCGACCGCTCCGATCAGCGCGAGCGCCGATGCCCCGATCCATTTGAATCGCGTCGTCATCGCCGTTTGAACTGATAACTACCGGAGACGGGAACTTTGAATACCACGCTACCGTCTTGGCGCACCCCCGATTCTTGGTACCAAATCTGATCGCGCGCAATCACCACCCGGGCGTTGATGGTCATATCAGTCCGCGTCTGCTGCGAAATGATTCGGCACTCACCACGCGGAATTTCTCCGATGAACACGTCGGCGTGACGCCGGAACGGCAATCGACAGGCGGCAGGATACGGAATCAAATCTTCTCGAGTGATGTCACGAAGTGCCGTATTTGACTTTAGATGTGCATCGCGCCATCGGTCGGGATCGCGCAGCGTGAAGAAATCCATGACTAATGCGTTACGCTGTTCGTCGACCGCGAACGTCCAGATTCGCTGCCTCTGTAAACGGCCTTCAGGACTACCGATGGGCCATTGCAGATAAATGACATTCGCCCCGAGTGCGGGCGCCTCAACCTGCGCGAACACAGGGAACAAAAGATCCGGGGCGCCTGATGCCTCGGGCGCAGACTCCAGCAAGAAGTTCTCGCCACGGACGACTTGCTGCCGATTGTCGAATTCGCCGGCGATCCAACCGAGTAGCGTAGCGAGCTCGGTGGCGAGCGTAGTCTGTGCCAAACCATCGCCTGCCCCAAAGAGAAGCACTATGGCGATGATGAGCTTTCGCATGAAAGTATGTTACTTAAAACTGCGATAAATATTCTTTGAAGCTTCGGAGAGCGTCTTGCGCTTGCTCGGTGAGGCCGACTGACTTTTCGCGTCGATCTTCACGAGTGCCGACACCGATGCCGAGCAAACCCAGCTTCTCGAGGCGATAGATCAGTTTGCGACAGGCTCGATAGCCACCGAGACCTTCCGCTCTCAGCGCGTCGATAAGATTGGAAATCGAGTCGCCGTTATGCCGCGCAACGATGATGAGCGCGGGGATCAAGTTGAGATGCTTCATCACACCTTGGAGACCAATTAATTGCTCCAAGAATTGTACTAAACGGCATTCCCGATGTAACGGAAAACGTTATTTTCCCACCTCGCGGATGAGCGAAGCGTAGGCTGCAAAGTATTCGAGAGCCTTCTCCGTCGGAACCACCAACTTGACCCGCGCGTCATCTTCGACACTCTCGAAAGTGATGAGTCCCGCGTCCTTCAATTGATAGATTCTTTTGCGAACGGTGTTGACGTGCCCCAGATCACGCCGGATCAGCAACTTGTACATCGGATAGGGCTCGCCGCGCTTCCAAGCCTGGGCGATCTCGGCAAGCAGTGCCTCGGTATTTGGCGTCGACAGCAGATCTGTCGAGGGCAGATCTTTGAGCGCCCCGAGCAACCAGCGGAAGCGAAGATATAACTCGACCAACTCCTTGCGGGGTTTTGGCATGATTATGGGGCTCCGAGATGCCGCTTGCGGCTTTCAAAAAATACGACAACCCGCTTCAAACCGTACAGTAATAGTAGTGCTCCGAAGAAGTCACCGACGAACATCATCAGAAAATCATCGTTGACCGGCTGCTGCTCATGATCGTAAATCAGCCTTACCGAAACGTGCCCGGCCGAGTTGAGAATCGCCGAGACGAAGGCCAGGAGAATGAGACGCCGTCCGTCGATCTCGGGGATACCCTCCCCTAGGCGAGGCAACAGCCGTCTCCCCGGCCACGCCCGAATGGTGAGCCACGCCGCAAAATAGGCCGCCACCCCGGGAACAAAAGCAATGGGAAGATGAAGCAGCGGGTCCGGCGTGAGGCCATCCAGCTCGAGCCCTCTCAAAATCTGCGCCCCGATCGAGAAGCCAAGGGCTCCTGATACCCCAAATAGCAGCACCAGCATCATGCGAAGCCCGTGCGGCAGGTAGATCCAGTTGATTCCGGAGACGTACTCGGTCCAAGAAAAGGCGAGCGCATAAAACGGAACGAACACGCACCACGCGATGGCCGAGATGGCCACGAACAACAGAAACAAACCCCCTCGAATCATGATGGCAGGTTAGGTAATCAACCGAAGTCATTCAAGGCTCGAAATTAATACGCATCCCTAGGCTGCGTCATCTTCGCTCCCGCGTGACACGTTAAAGTACGACCAGTCGCCCGGGTCGTTCCGGCGCCTGGCTCAATGGTGAACCCCATGATCATCCGCTCTAACTCTCGACTCCCCCACTACGGTCTGCTCGCGCTTGCCACCTTTGCACTTGCCCTGACGCCCCTCGATAGTCGTGCCGACCTCGACGACGTGGGCGCCTTGACTCAAGCCCAGTTCAAGCCGTTCGCTCGAGATCTGGTCTCGGCTCTTAGCTACAAGGCGATCACCCCAGCTGAGCCGCTCGGTATAACGGGATTCGACATTGGCGTTGGTTTATCGGTGATTCAGACCGATACCGATCTACCCTGGGGTATCGCGCTCGGTAGCGAAAAGAGCTACCTCGCCGTCCCGCGCATCTCGCTACAAAAGGGCCTGCCCTTCGGCGTCGACGTGGGTGGCTTATATGCCACCGTGCCGGGCACGGGCATTCAATTCTTCGGTGCAGAGGTTAAGTACGCGCTCGTCGAAGGCAGCGTGGCCCTACCGGCCATCGCGATTCGGGCCGCGACGACGAAGCTCACGGGCGTCGATCAACTCGATCTCGATACTCGGAGTCTCGAACTCACGGTCAGCAAAGGACTCCTCAACGTCACGCCCTATGCCGGCGTCGGCAAAGTGTGGGGCGACGTCACACCACAGAACTCGGCGCTCAAAGGCCTAGTGCCTCTCAAACGAGAGTCGCCCGACATGGCGCGCGTTTTCGCCGGACTCAACTTCAGCATCTTCCTCGGCAGCGTTGCCCTCGAGGTCGAAAAGACGGGGGATAACCTCGGCGTATCGACGAAGATCGGCCTTCGATTTTGATGATCAAAGGGCGAAGCCGTAGACATAAACCGGCAGCGAGGTCACTCCGGTCACCAGCATCCAGATCATGCCGATACGACCCCAACGCCGGTGAGTCGGGCTGAAGGCCCCCGGAATCGGCGGGCTCGGGAATCGACGCAGCGACATGACGATAAGCGTCGCCCAAATGATGATCGTGGTAATCGCAAAGAACGTGTGAAAATAAATCCAGAAGTCGAGCGTGAATGAGCCCGCATAGCCGCTCGCTCGGGTCGCTTCGAAAATCCCCCCTTGCAGTCTGAGGTTGTACTCGAATAACCCCACGACCACCGCAAGCAACAAGGCAAGACTCACCTGCAGGGTTTTGTGCAGGCCGTACTTTCCGCGCCGCGCGAGGCGCCAGTTGTACAGGACGATCGGCACGACGGCGACTAACGCCACGATCACGACGTCCATGAGAAAATCGGCGCGCGTACCCAAAAAACCTTGAGGAAACATACTGACCTCCCCAGCCCTCAGCGAGTCGTGCCCGCGGGCGTACCTATGATTCGATTCAACTCGATGAAGTTACCGTCGGCATCCCATACGGCACTGAACAGCACGCGAATCACACCGCCGTTCGCTGCGGGATAATCAATCAGACGAGGCGACTCGGCCACCGTGACATGCGGTGTCGTCCGAATTCGCTCTATTCGACTCTCAAGATCCTGAAGATTGAAAACCAAGAT